>OJDN01000297.1_pt1 | contig 18267 bp, 17 predicted proteins | sample 1592731 | NCBI WGS metagenome assembly OJDN01 (sample SAMN05416881, study PRJEB24817) | seawater metagenome | isolation source: Sea water | place: Canada:Atlantic | collected 2013-11
GGCAGCGTCAGATGTGTATAAGAGACAGGCCTTGTCCTCGTCTTTCATTGAGAGAATTTGCTTCATCAGATCGTTGCTGGCCATCTTGGCTATCTTGTTTCGGGTCGGCTGCGGGACGTTCAACATTGTTTGTCTCTCCAGTGATTGTATTAAGCTGCTCGCGCACCAGGTCGGGAGAATCCATGCCCGATACATCAAGGTCGCTGTCTTCCATCATGTCCCTGGCACCATTGTACCAGCTTCTTAGATACCGCTTCAGATCAGATGGAGAAACCCCTAAATCATCTGCAATTGCTTTGGCAAAATCACTAAATTTACGAGCACCAGCCTCAATATGGAATGCCGCGAGTTCTGCGCCCATCGCCAGCATTTCAGGATCAATGCCGCTGTTTAATTGATTTTTCAGCTTGTCTTTCAGGCGACGACGCAACTCATCTGCACGATCTTTGGATACCAGTTTATTATTGGCACCATAAGACGACGATTTTTCCGCTGAAGTCGCATTACCAGTAGCGGCAGCCTCAACTACTTCAAAGGTAATACCCGCCTTCTGAGCGACAATAATTTCGCTAGGGCTCCACTGCGTTCGAGATCCAGTGTCAGCCCTGGCAACCCGAACCTCACCCTTACCTGATATGCTTTCAACGACATAAGACTCGCCAGCTTTTGAGTAACCGATATCCATTGAAGGAATGATTGTGTCGCCTTCGCTGGCGCCAAGAAAATTACGCACACGATCTTTGGCTGCAGCAGCTTTTTCTGACTTCACTCTGCTTCGACGCTGGGCTGGCGTTTCAGTTGAACCGGGTTTCGCAACGGGCTTTGAATTATCAGCATCACGCAGCCAGGTCTTAAAGTCATCAATCGTCATCTGTGTGACAGGGCCAACTTTCCAACCCTTTTGATAGTTCGACTTATAGTTTGATATCGCTTCGCCCTGGTTGCTAAAGCCGATCATAACCTTATGCTCATCAAATGAGCCGTTCTGGTCTACCTGATCTATAACAAACACCTGGTCGCTTTCAGTATCTGGCCCTACAAATACATCAACATGCTCGCCGTCAGCACCTTTCGTGCGCTTTATGTAGCCATAGTGGCTCTGCATGGTAATCGACCAATCATTGCCGTTAGGGTCAGTACCTGAGCGGGTGGAGCCCTTTGGATTCTCAATGGTGATATTCAGCCCCTGAATGGTCGTGTGACCCTTCTTATAATTTCCAGCCTCTTTCTGGGCGTCAGTGGGGCTTTGATCTACTTCTGAGGCGGCTTGCTCGATAGGCTTAGAGACGGCCCTGGTGGACGCAAGCAGATCGTTCTGACCGTATGAAGTGGCTATATCGGATGGAGCCGAAGAGCCTGACAAACGGAAATCGTCACGCTCGGCGTCGGCTTCCGCTCTATCTTGGTCTTGCTGCTTGGCTTTTTGCTGGGATTTTTCGCGCTCTGCTGCTTCAATCTCGGATTGCTTTGCAGACTCTTCGGTTTGAGTGGTTAGTGAGAATTCCGATTCTTCGGCATTACTCGCTGCGACTGGCGCAGTTTCTTCTGCGCTTCCAGGGCTTCCCCTGTAGGACTCTGACCGTTCATCGCCTGTTTCATCAGGCTCTGGCCGGATGGTGTCGCCAGTATCTTCCTGGTTATTTTCGGTGTTGCTGCCATAGGTTTCTCCAAATAGCTGATCGCGTGACCGCTTCTCAACTGGACCGAACATATCCTCATCGGCGCGTTGACTTTCATTATAGAACAAATCGGCCAGGCTGGATAAGTGCTCTCCGATTCGCTTAGCAGAACGGATATTTTCAGCCATCATTTCAAGTATTGGCTGAGTTTCCGGGCTTCGGCCCATGTCTTGTTGCTGGATGTATGATGACAATGATTGGCCGTTGCGTTTCGCAGTAATGGCCACCTCTGCCGCCTCTTCAACGATTGAGCGAATATCGTAAACACCAGTACCCCTGAGACGGGCTAAGCGTGTCGAAGCGAGCCTCAGTGCTGACATGATGTTACGCACTTCTTCGTCAACTGCATCGGCCTGCAGTCGCAATAACTCATCACTATCAAAAGCCTGACGAAACAGAAGATTATTTATGCGCTCATAAGCTTTCTTACCTGGCTGGTTGCCGTCCATCAGGTTGCCTTGCTCAGATGTCGGCATTGCCATGATGAATTTTGTTACTGATTCCGTTGTGATTTCACCATCATCAGTGAATTGAATACCGTTGGCATCCACACGACGGGCATCCGTTCGCGCCTGTTCTGACGGGGAAAGCTCGGCAGTGGTCCGGGTGTTTGATTCGTCACCGATATTCGCCGTTACCTGCTCTTTTGGCATGATGCGGACAAGCACCGGTTTCTTCATCTGACGGATAACGTCGCCGGGAATACCGTGTAGCTTCTCATCAGCAGCCATGCTTTCGACATACTGGCCAGCAGTGCCTACCTCGAATGCTCGCTGCAGTCCTGCAACACGACCGTTGCCGGCAATCGCGCGTGAAAGGCCTTCCATACCTTCTTGGTAACCAGGAACCACCGTGCCATCCGCCCGGTTGCTTGGAAGTAACTGATCAGCCTCGACAACAGCATACTGAATATCAATCTTTCGACCATTGGCAGTGGTTGCCTTGTCAGTAACTCCCATGTTGTTCTCTGGAATATCCGCGCCAGGCTCAACAACTGGAGCTCCATCTGAGAACAGACGGGAAAAACCAACTCGGTCATAGTCTGGGTTTGATGCAATCTCCAGCATCTGATTGACGCTTTTCTGCGATGACCGGTCACGGTTCTGCAGCACAGTCGTTTCGATGTCTTTTGGCTGTTCCAGCCTCACCGGCTCAGCTTCTGATGGTTCCTGAGTCAATGTCTCAGTTGGTATCTCAGGATCGCTAACCGCGGGGACTGGTTCCGGGACCACAGGTTCGGTCGATATTGTTTCTGGCGCTACATCTGGAGCGGCATTCTGTACCTGGACTTCACCAGCTTGCGGCTCAACGTCAGTAACTGAAGGTTGTGGCTGCGGGGCTTCCTGGACAGGCTCAACTCCCGGTTGCTCAACAGCCTCTGGCTGATTCAGGGTCACGTTATAGCCGGTAGCAATCTTCGCGACATCAGTGCCAGCATCCTGTAAGAATTCAAGCTCTGCAGTGTCAGCCTCAGTCAGCGCCTCTTTTTGCTCAAGTTCGACGCGGCGACGCTGGGCAAAACTAGCCATTTCATCAGCCGTGGCAGTCTTTCGTGTTTCCCGGATTGTCAGATCCGGCTGCTCTTGGCTCTGTCCAGAATTCGGCTCCGCCTGATCCACGCCTGCTTGCTCTGGCTCTGCTCCATCTTGATTCTGTAGTGGAGAGGTTGCACCGGCAATGGCACCAAATGGACCGGCTGCAGCGCCCATGCCCGCTGCTTCGCCGAGGCCTTCTGTGATTTCCTGATCAGGATCGACTTGAGATACAGCCAAGTTAGAAATAGCTGCACCGCTTCCCTCTTCAGCACCTTCCTGCAGGGTTTCACCGGCAAAGCCTCGCGCTGCATTACCCACCCGGGAACCGGTCAAACGACCACCTGCAAGCCTGCGCTCAAGAATACGAGCACCAGGAATAGCATTGGTCAGGACAGAGACAGCACCAGCCTGGCCGGCAGCATTTCGCGCGTACCGCTCCGCAAGTGCCTGCTTCGCGCTATCGTAGTCAAGGCCATCGTTCATCAGCGCCTGCAGTTCGTCGTTACCTTCCCAAAGCTCATCGGGCAACTGCATCAATTCATCATAAGCACTCGCACCTGATTCACTGCCGTGCATCGCAGCACCAGTAGCAACGCCACCTGCAGTGCCAGCCTTCTGAGCTATCTGTTCTGCAGCTTCACGGCTTACTCGGCCACTGACGGCACGACCGGCCGCAGCACCTGCAACACGACCTGCAGCCCCGACAGGCAATAACATTGGGGCCTGCTCAGCAAGGAAAGATGACCATAACGTAGGTGATTTGATAGTCTCCCAGAGCGCAACGCGCGCCTTGTTCCACTCACCATCTGCTGCCTCGATACGTGCAGTCCGATTCGATTCCAGCTCTTGTAGTTGTGGGGATTTATTTTCGTTAAAGTATTCCCTGCCAGCAGTTCCTGAGCGTGTCAGTGGGTTGTCGTAATCACCAGTGGCAACACCGTAAATATTACCTGCAGTGTTAACCAGGCTCGAAGCACCCGCACCTGCAGAAACGGCCAGATCCTTAACAACACCTGTGACACCCCGACCTTCTTGTGTGTCGCTATCAGTCGGTTCCAGAAATTGTGCAAAGCGGTTACCCGCAGGCTGGGATTGAGACTTAAACTTATCAAATCGGTTTGCCATTTGATTCCTCGTGGAAATTCTTGCTGTTAAGGCGGGATTCGGTTATTTTTCAGACATGATCAAGCCAGCACTCATCTTCATTGCAGTATTCACACTGACAGCATGTCAGCCGGAAACCTATGAAGAGTGCTTGCTGAAAAATCTAAAGGGGATTGATGGAGACTTGGCGGCAACACTGGTTGCTGACGCCTGCCGAAAGCAGTTCCCACTTCCTGAGAACCGCTTCAGCTCTTTTGCTAACTGACACTTACTGATTGCGCCCCGGCCAGCTTGTTAAATCGAACTCAAAACCAGGCTGGTCAACCGCAGGCGCGCTTTGTTGCAGTATTCGATCAGCCGATCCCTGACCGAAAGTCTCATCAAATTCAGCCTTTGCCTCGTCTGAGGGGTCCTGCATAAGTAAATCGATTGCGCCTTCAGGAATACCTGTAGACGGCGCGTCAGCCTGAACACTTTTCAGGTTGTCACCATCCCAAGTATAGAAATCAGTCTCACCAGTAAGGTTGTTAGTGGCTTTCTGCAGCTCAGGCTTATCTGCTGCTTTCTCACCGGGCAATGCGCCGTACACAGAGCGATACTGCTGCTCAATACTTTCGCGGCCCTGCTCCTGAATCCGAGCGATCTGGTAACGGCCCATCAGGTCATCCAGGGCAACCCCAGCATCAACCAGGCTAACAGGATCATCGGGATCTGTACTCGCCTGCCTGGTTCGCGGGGCCAGGTATGTTTCTCCGTTATCCAGCGTCACTTCAATAATGGCAGCGAATTTCCCCGGCACCGGACTTGGCGCAAGCTCTGCGATACGCTTACTGACCACTCGTCCACCTTTTGCCTGATTCACTTCGCCGACGCCCTGGCTAATTTCATCCGCGTACAGTGCATTTATCGCATCAAGGGCTTCAGGGCTATTCACAGCCTCCAGATTGCCGCTACCGACAGCCTCAAGCACTGGAGCAAGGCTTAGTGCTGCTCGGTGTTGGTCTGGCCGCTCGATACCATCATAAAACGACAGGTAAGGCATGCCCTCGTTGACCAGCGTATCGTGCAGCTCTCTCGGGAAAGGCTGGCCACCAGCCATAGACCGCTGGGCATACATGACAGCCTGTTCCCTCAATCGCTCCCGGCGCTGCTGGTTCTGGCCACTCTCGCGGTCTTCCAGTTGCAATGCTGCTCGTTGGGCAGCGTATGCATCCTGGCCCTCTGCTCGGTTTTGGCTAAATTCCTGCGACTGACGCGCCATGTCCAACCGTTCACGAGCCATTTCATTCGACTCTATGGCTTGCTTGCGACTAAAAGCGCGATCATTAGCTGTCTCAGCATCTATACGGCCTTGTCGGGCCTGCTGTTGCTGGTAACGCTGATCTTCCGTCTGGATAGCCTGGCGACGTTGCTGTTCGAGCTCGTTTTCGTCGAATTCGTTATCGACGAAGTTGTAGCCCTTAATGGCGCCATTGACAAAATCTGCTGTAGCCATCGTTACCCCTTATGAGAAAAGTGAAAAAGCAAGAAGGCCTGCAGCGGCAGCCCAACCAGCGGGACCAAGTGCCGCAAGCACACCTGAGCTGCCTGCTGTTCCGGCACCGGCAGCCGCTGTGCCTGCAGCCGTTCCACCTGCTGCAGCGGTATTCATCCCCAGTGCGGCTGCACCGGCCTGACCTGCCGCCCCGGATACAGCGCCGCCAGTGGCTGTTGCTGCAGTTGTGGGCAGTGCTGAAGCCGCTGCGCCTGCAACGCCTTTCTTGATGGCGTAACTCGCTGCAGTGCCTGCTGCAGTGCCAAGAGCACTGTCACGGCTCGCGTCCTCCGCATCATCAATGGCACGATTGGTTCTGTTTCGATGCGACTCTTGGTCAGAAAGCAAGTCGTAAGCGCCTATTGCCTGGCGCTTTTGAAAATTGCCTGAATTCAAAATGCTGTATGACATCAGCGATCCCCTTAACGAATTGCCTGATTGACTGAACTGGAGCCGCCGGCCAGCGTTTCCATGTTGCGGTCATAGATGTGAGTGCGCGTTGAGTTTTTGGCATCAGCAATTGCCGTGCTACGGCCAAGATTCATGCGACGACTCTCATAGTCGGCCTGCTGTCCTGTTTGGCCTGTGCCGTACATTTCACGGCTCATCTGCGCGTTTTTGATGGCGCTATCAAATGAGCGATCGACAATTGCAGAAATGCCTGACAGACGCTGATCCAGAAGCTCTTTACCCATGGTTTCGTCAATGAGTTGGCGCTCGACCGGCTGGAAGCGCTGCTGGTAATCTTCCCATTGCTGACGGGCGATATAAGCATTCATATCCTGAGCATAGGTGTCGCTATTGGTATTTGTCGGCATTGAAATAGCCTGGGATGTATTGCCGTATCGCGCGGCTACTCGGTCTGTGTAGTCATTTTCGTATGGCATTACTGATCATCCTCGTACTGAATAGCTGCCCGGGCAGCACCACCAGCAACAGTGCCAAGCGCACTATGGCGCGATGATTGCCGCTTTTCTTTCCTGAGAGCACTATCAGTGGCTTCGGCAGCACTGCGAGAACTGATGTCACCCATGCCCTGCCAGGCTTCGGCAGCCTGACCATTGCCAACTGCAACCACGTTTTTCATGCCTTGCACTTTCTGATCCTGTAGCGCCTGAGTAGTCCGGTTTACCACATCGGATTCAATTTCAGCGGTATTGGTCGCATGGTCAGTGATAGCGCTGTTAAATGCACCGGAGGACGGATCAATCGCGCTTCGAGTCATTGAAGCTGCTCGATCTTCCCAGGCATCAGAGGCAGAGTCCTGAACTGCTGCAGAGGCGGAGCGTGTTACCTGCTCGCGCCGTGCCGGATTATCAAAATCAGTCATTTCATCAATGAACTTATTTTCAGCCGGCACAAAGGTTTCCTGATAGGCACCCCATCGTTCACTTGCAATTCGGGCAAGCTCTTTCTGATCCGCCGTCTCTTCAATTTTGTTACTGCCACCCTTAAAGAACTTCGGGCGCATAAGCCGGGTTCGGTTAAATCTCATTTAGGTCTTGCCTCCACACCGTGTAAGCCTTCTTCCAACCATGCCGGGGCATGAGTCTTTCGACGGAATCTATTGCTGTTTCAAACTCAATTTGTGTTGCGCCTACTTCCCGGCAAAGCTCTTTAATTCCCGGCAGAAATCGCTCAACCGCATCACCGCAATCACTATAGGCAACCCACACCTGGACAACACCTGCAGGCATAGGCCGAAGTACCGCGAAAGATGTACCGGGGGATCCAACGAACAAAAATGCCTTGCTTTTACGACAGGCCTGCTGAATATCTCGAAACAGCCCTGGGCGAAACGACTTCTCACCGATTTGCTCAATGATGGGGGCCACGAGTGGCTCCATTTCATCAATGTTAGCCACTACAGGCTTTGTCATTTTTTCCGCCGGACCTCGCGAGCCAAGGCGTTAACAATCTTCACCAGATCGCCGACTACGGACTTGAGCTCTGGCACACTCTTCACATTCTCATCAACCCATTGCTCCGCCTCTTCAGGCGACATTCTCAAAAGCGAATGCTGGATTGCCTCAAGACGCTGGCGTTCAGCCCTGGCCATTTTCGGCCTTGGATCATGCCGGATCGACTTCAACACGAAGGTTCACTCCAAGATAAGGGAATTTCTCGATTGTCAGAATAAATATGCCTGGCACTGCTGATCCCCAGGATAATTCGCCATCAGTAATAACATCCTCACCGTCCGGATGCGTTACAGTGGCACCTGCAGGAATACCGGTAATGACCAAATCATCCTCAGTAGTCAAAGACAAGCTGCCATAACTGAGTGGCATTTCAGAGCGATTGAAAATCTCAGGGCCATCTGTCCCAACAACAACACGTTGAGTAGCTGGGTTAACCTGCTCGGTTGTGGCAAACCAGACACTACCAGCCGGACAATTGCTTTCTTCCATGCCTTCCTGGATATTCTTCACCCCAGTAATGAGACCGGTAGCTGATTCGTAATAAACAACATCAATCATCGGCGCACCCCCAGAACAGTGATGCCGCAGCCGCGAGCCTTATACTTGCCGCCAGAGCTTGTATAGACCTGGATTTTGTAGCGGCAGCTACCGTAGTTCCCGGTAAAGCGCCAATTCGTATTCGCTATCACTGAGTAACCATCGACGGCACTCAGGGCAACATCGCCACCTGTAGAATCACCACCGCCGTTGATTGAAACCGCGACACGCAATGCCACGTTGAGACTGTCACCTGACAGAGCTTCAAAGTTACAGAATGCTGAAACCATGACTGATTGAGGGTTATACGCACCCCAGTAAATATCGACATAATCAATCGTTATCCAGCCGGAAGGTAGCGTCGTATTGGCATCGACAGATGAACCTGCAGGCACTGTTACGGCATTTCCTGCAATCCGCAGCGTGTCGACCTCGGCATAGCCAATCTTTGCAGATGTGATTGCGGCATCGCCTATGTGCGCGTTAACAACCTGCAGGAAACCTATCTTGGCTGATGTGATGGCTGCATCTTGAATCTTTGCCGTGCTGATCGCTGCACTACCGATCTTGGCATTCCCAACAGAAAGGTTGGCGATTTTTGAACTATCTACAGCCAAGTTGGCAATCTTGGCGTTCGTAATGGTGGCATCACCAATGAAGGTTGATGCATCGAGCATAATGGTCGTGACGCCATTCACCGTACCGATAACAAACGGATACTTTGTGCTTTGCCCTGGCTTACCAACCGCGAAGTAGTCCGCGTTGACCAGGAACCCGCTTGCACCAGGGCCATCATTGTATTGACCAAAACCGGAAACATAGCCGTTAACGTCCAGCTTGACCATGTACTCAGCAGACAAGCCATTAACTGTAGATTGCACAGTCGATATGCTGGAGGTGTTGCCATTCACTGTGGTGGTCAGCGAGGAAATATCGCTCGCTAGCGCACTATCCCCGTCAGCCCTAGCTGTTTGCTCAGCAGTGATGGCTGAACTGTTATCGCCGACAGTAGAGGCCAAGTTTGAAATATTTGTGGCAAGCGCAGAATCAGCATCGGATCGCGCTGTTTGCTCATCTGTGATTGCGGCCGCATTATCACTTGCCGCAGCAAAGAGAGTTGTAATGTTATTCGCCAGCGCTGAATCTGCGCTCTCACGTTGCGTTTGTTCGTTTGAAATTGCAGTCGTGACATCATCAATGGCAATTCCTCTGGCTTCAGCCTCTGCAGCTATCCTGGCATTAACAGAGCCGGTAATCTCTGCGCCGGCATCAACCAGGTCAATACGCTCTTTCAGGGCGCTTTGAAGCTCAGTTGCACGGATAACGCCGGTCATCACTGCCCGGATTTTGTTAATGTCTCTCGCAGTCTGGCCAAGAGTGCCAGCAGTTGCATTAGGCGGCCCGGCCTGGCCTTTCGTATTCACGAAACGAACCCAGTAGTAATAGGTTGATTCCAGCTCTACCGGGTCGATGTAAACATTCCCCTCAGTCGTGGCAACGCGGGTAGCCGAACCCAACGCATCAGAACCTGAGCGCCAGACCTCAGCGTATGCAAACCCTGAGAATTTCGGCTCATCCCACTCAACCATGATGAATGTAAAACCGCCGTTGACTTCAACATTCTCGGGTTTATTGGGAAACTGCACTTCATCATCAGTGCCAGGATCAGTCGGAATTATATCTCCGCCACCGGTACTACCTGGCGCGCGACTGCCGCCACCTGAGCGCAATTTGAAGGCACCACTTGCAACCAATTCACGTCGAGTGACTGCCTTATCCAGTCCATCACCGCGAGCACCTGTCAGTATCTCAATGCTTTCGCAGATTGCCGGCAATGACTTTTGAGCATCTTTGCCTCGTGGCAATGCCGGGTATAAAGACTTCTTGCGAGGCCTCATTCAAAATCGCTCATCTTTGTCGCAATGGAAACTCGTTGAACGGAAGCCGTGCCTGCAATAGCAAATTGCCATTCACTTGCACGAACTGAAGGCAGCCTGAAAGCTTCATTTGTGAGTGCTGCGACATCAAGCACAAGCTGGCCATCAGCCCATAGCTTCACACTGACATCTGCAGGTGACTCGGTGTAAACCTTCATGCAGGACGGGGCGACAGACGGGCCCTTAAACAGTTTCGATTTCCAGCTATAGCTCTGCAGGTTTTCGTCGTCGGCATCCCATTCAATCAGGTCGCCATCAATCACCAGGTAGAGTTTGTCAGTCTCAATGTCGTTGAAACCGGCAGTTGCGTAGAAATCGAGGTTGAATAGTGTGTTGGTGGCCGGATCATAAACAAAGCCGCCAACGCCAGAGCCATCACCTGCAGCATCACCATAGAAAGCAATGTACTTGTCCTGGTAACGGTAAGCGTGGATCGTTTCAGGCTGGTATTGCTCCCACTCTCTGCGGGTAATGATCTTTTCTGTGATCAGCTCAGCACGGCCACTGGTTGCCGCCACAAGACCGTTAGGGCTGGCATAGAGTGCATATTCGCCCATGTCTACCATCGACCCACCTGACAAGCAGGCCTGCATCGTGTCCAGCTTCTCGCTACTCATCGAATCGGGGGCGATGCCACTCAGGACATAGGGATAGCCTTTCGTGCCCACCACGAAGCCGACAGAGGTTGGCACAATGCCGACAATCTCATGCTCAGTTGCGCGTCGGTAATCCAATGGCCAGGCATGAGGAAGATACGCGGCGCTAATAGCAATCTCATTGCCAGCAAAGCCCGCTGCCATGCCGTTAATACCCATGACCAGCCCCTGCATTGTTTCTGGGGGCAAATCGAAGTCAACGGTATCCAGTGCCTTGCCAACGCCATTCGGTAGAATATCGCCCTCTACAGGGCCGATTGCATCTGTGTAGCTATTCGAGGCCAAAGAAACCTCAGCGACCAGGAAGTAGTCGGTGCCGTCACCTGTCGTAATCGTCCGGTAAATCCGCTTTCGATTGACGTTATAAGGATTACTCGCCAACCCTGGCAATGTCAGATCAACCGATTCAGTGGAAGGTGAACCTAACTCAACCGCTGCGCTCACTGGGCCGGGCGGCCCCTCTTCGCCGTACTCAGTGACGAATGTCATCACATAGAAGCGAGTTTCATCATCTGAAAAGTTTTCCGGATCAGCACCAGCGTCTTCGTTAACACTCGCAGTAATTGCTGTGTCAGGCGCAGGCACACCCAGGCGATAGGATGCTGCCGGTTTTGGATCACTGCCGGTAGCAATCAGGTTTGACGTAACTTTCGGATAGCCACCAGCCTCCGTGAAATACACACGGTCAAATGGATCTTGCGCTGCAGGTGAGCCAATAAAATTGGTCACCACATTGCGGCTGAACCAGTGAGTGTTGTCGTACAGAAACAAAGCTCGAACGATACCGCCGGCTAATGTTGCTGAGACTGCTTCCTGCCCTTTCCAGGCTTCCAGGTTGCCGCTTTGAATCCGGATAGTCTGGGCGTCTGCAGCATACTCATTCGGCAATTTCCGGACAGCAGTGCCCGGCGCCATGCCAACAAAATTGGCGACGTCTACGATTAGTGTCATGGAAAACCTTTTAGGCTAAACGCTCAACTTTAACCTTCGTTGAAACAGTACCGTCATAGCTCGAAGTTGGCGTGATAACGATCTTGCGATTCGTGCCATCGCTCGCGTGTTTCAGCAGCGCGACAGGTTCCCAGTCAGTGCCGATGGTGACGCCAGCAGCGTAGTAATCTTCGTCTGAGCCATCGCCGATGTTGAAGTCACCAGAGACTGAGGCTTTCATCATCAGGGTTACTTGGTAATCAGCAGGTAGCACAGGAACATCAGCGCAGATCGGCTGGCCTGTTGTTGACGAATCGAAGGTATTCTCAGCGAACAAGCGCCCTTCTGTCTTGCTCTCACCCATTCGCATACCGTCAGGTAGGAGGACATGGCCTTTGTTACCGGATTCGTCCAGCCACTGCCCTGGTGCCAATTGCAGGGATGATGGGGGAAGGTCGGCGGTGATGCCTATTTTCTGCGCCTTAAAGTTCGACGCAGAAAAGTTAAAGCTAGTGTCGTTGTAGAAACCAAAAAAACTCCCTTTAACCCTCGGCACAAACTCGATCACAAAACGCCCGTTTTGAGCAGATGTAACAGATGCTATCTGCTCCATGCCACCCGCGCTCAAATCAAAGGTAGGAGCAATACGCACCCTGACTGTGCCTGAGTTTACCGCTAAATCACATTCAACTCTGTACCGATGCCCTATCTCAAATGGGCCTCCTAATACCGAATCTGCGGAGCTGTTACAAACTATACCGATCCCAGAACTGTTTACCGCGCTCGTTATATCTGTCCCAGATGTTGTCAGGGCTTCCATCGTTCCGGCAGCGTTTTGCCAGGACCATGATGTAGATGCAACCTCGCTCGCCCCACGATCAACCTCACTCACCACACCATTAGCAATCTCAATCGCCTCAGCAAGTGACGGACAACGGTTCATAGCCATGAAACCACCCATCTTCCCAGCCGAGGCGTTATTAGCGTCTCCAAATAAATAAGCCATCTTATTCAGCCTCCGTAGGTTCAGTTGCCAAGCCCAACCGCGTCATTGCTTCACCCGCAGTTTGTGTTGATACGTCGCAAGCATCGAGCAGCGCAGTCACTGTTGGTAAGTCTGCTGACTCAGGCTCAGTCGCGTTCATGTGATCAACCAGTGCTCCCAGATCACCCTCGTGGGTTACTGGCTCTTCGCCTGAGTAATCGGTGTGCGGCATCATAGTCGCTAGTGTGCTGTCGATCATTCCGCTACTGATGTAATGGGTTAGCGTTGCCCCGGTGTAGAGCGGGGTTATGAACATACCTACCCCGCCTGTGAAAGTGTCAGCCATATCTCGGTACACGGAGACCTGAGTGGCTGGCACGATGATTGTTCTGTGTTGATCGCTCATGGTTATGCTCCTGTGTTGAGGGTGAGTTTCTGTACGGACACGTTATCAAAGTCACCTTCGTTACTACCGCCGCCCATTTCACAGCGAGCATAAGTAGTAGTGGTAGTTGCTTGGAAAATAACGGCTAAACTGCCAGACCCCGCCGCTACTCCTCGTCCAGCAAGAGCACCGCTGTTATAGCCAGTACCTGTCTGTGCTTTCAGACGAGTGTCCGCCTCAGTATCCGAATAATCTGCCGTCAGCAGGTACCACTCATCAACTTCTGTAGTAATTGCCTGTTGGCCCGCGCCGTTAGAAGCTGTCTGCGTAACGTGCATCTTACCCGCTGCGTCCCAAGTTATGTCAGCGCCCCATCCCAACCAGTCAGCGACATCAGTGTCGTATGTGCCATTTGTGATAAGCTCAACACCAGAGAGTTGCATGTCTCCGGGACAACCCTTCTGTTTCAACCAGTTAATGACAGCAGTCTTTTCAGGTTCAGTCAGCGTCGCATCAATAACAAACCAGCCGACAAGATCCCCAATCAGGGCATAGAGTCCCCCTGGGCCACCTGGGTACACAAGGCCATCTTCGAAACTGAAAGTCCCAGCATCAACAGTCAGCGTGTCAATCCAGATGCCTTTCTTGCCACCGATGATGATTGTGCCGTCAGTGATGGCAGGCAGGGTGCGAGGCATAACGTCATCGAGGCCGTATTGGTGGAACCATACGTCTTGAACGCCGGGTTCTGTGCAATCCAGATAAGAGGAGTCGTCGCCGGTTATCTGCGGGTCAGTAAAGTTGTCAGACTCGCTCTGCGGATATCGCACTAATACCCCGCTTTCACCATCACCTTGGTAAGTGACATTTCCTGCATCATCCAGAAGGTAAAGGTAAGCGTTCATTGAGCCGCCGCCGAAAGATCCGTTACGCCCTATGCCTACCCGCCACCATCCATTGGGCAGCTCAGTTGCCAGAGTAAACGAAGCATTGTCAATATTTGAAATAACACCCGTTTCAAGATCAATATCGAATTGGATACTAAGTGGCCCATTCGACCAGTATGCGCGTAATCGAACTTTTGTCCTTCCGGCAGATTTGATATCGAAAGAATTGCGGAAATTGGTTCTGGTAGACCAGCGTGCAAGTACATGGGAGCCGTCTGAATCATCCTCAGTCAATTTCTGAGCAGTGAATGTGCCATCATGCGCAGGATAGCGAGACTCCGGTACTGACACGCGAGTTAAACTCCAGCTAGCTGCTGAAATATCATCAGAGTCAGACCACCGATTTCTCACCCCCGTCAAAGGCTGACGCCCAATCAAAGGCCGAGCAGTCGAAGTCCCCTGACTGGCGTCAACCTCGTTCGGCGACAGGTCATAGTCATAACCCACTGGATCACCGGGGTTGTTTATACGCTCAGTGCCTGCGCTATCTTGGTAACCGTGAGCAGGTGAAGCGCAACCGTAGAAGCCATCGACAGTGCCGTCTTGGAAAATGGCGCGGACGGCCAGGTCGCTGAAATCACCGACAATGGTTGATCCGATCTGGCGACCATTGGCAATGAAGTAAATTGTTACAGTGTCGCTCTGGTTGTCAGCTTTGCCGAAACCGAAAGTCACCCAGTCATTGTTCACGTTCAGTGGCTCAGACTCGTAAATCCCGTAGTGATTGACGCGAATCTTTTTGTCAGTCGTAACAAAGATGCCCAGCGGCCCATCGCTATAAACTACGATCTCTTCAGTCATCGTTTCAGGGATGAAGATCGGCGGGATGAATCGTGCCATCTGTGCGGTAAAGTCATATTCTGTTGAGTCAGGAACCAATACACCTGACTCGGCAGAACCTGCTTCAATCCAGTTCACGGGTTTCAATGCGCCCTTAATCCATTGCGGATCAATCGAGCCGTTAGCGCGGGCAAGAGGTACTTGGTTGGGCGCTGGGGTATAGGACACGTCACCTGAGACGGTGATTGCCTGAGCCTGGTTCTTCAGGTTCTCGGTGGCGTCTTTGATCGCCTGGGTCTGATTCTTAGCCTGTTGTGCGACAACTGCCTGGTCAGTGGCTTCAGTAGCCTGATCAGTCGCAATACCAGCCTGGGTGGTGGCAGTACCTGCAGCAGCTACTGCAGTGTCTTTCGAGTCCTCGAAGGTCTGGTGAATTTCACGAGTTTCAGTCAGCAGGTTGTCAGTATTATTGACAAGCTGGGCGAGAGTATCAGCAGTCGTACTCATTGCTGCAGTTCCTCCATGTGATAAGTCTGTAGTGTGATAATTGCGGATACCTGGGCCATAATCATCACGTCCACGTCATCGCGCACGGCTGCCGTCTGGTCGAGGATATTCTGGTTTGCATTGATGGCCGCATTCTTTATCGCTTCGGCTTCGCTGATCGTTTCACTTTTGAGTGCGGTGAATGCATTGACGGCATCATCACGGAACCCCTCACTATCAGAGGCGGCCTGCTGAGCGGCATTCTTATGATTAAGCGCCTGGGCTGTTAACGTAGCTGTGTCATCTTTGAAGCCTTCTGCAGCAGTTGCTGAATTGGCTGCATTTCCCGCCTGATTAGTTGCAGCCGCTGCAGCATTCGTTGCAATGGTTTTGTCGACAGCAACAGCAACCCGGTCCGCTGCAGTTTGTGTGGCATCGGATTGCGTCTGAGCCGCATAGCCTTCGGCGCTACTCTTTGCTGACTCTGCCAGGCTTCGGTCACTGGCGGCCTCAGCAGCCTTTGTTGAAGCAGTAGCTGCAGCAGTTTCAGTTGCCGCTTTATCAGCCGCTACAGCCGTGCGATCCTCGCCGGTTTGAGTGGCGTTAGCTGCAGAGGCATTCTTGGAATCAAGCGCACTGGTCGCACTGGCAGCCGCTGACGTTGAATAACCTTCGGCGTTACTCTCATGCTGCCCTGCTCCTGATTCGTGAGCCTGGGCGTCTGTGACTGCCTGCAGGGCTGTATTCTTCGCCGCTACTGCCTGAGCGGTCAGGGCATCAAGCGCCGCCGTGCCCTGCAGCAGTGAGGCGTTGATTACATTGCCGCCGTTGTCGACGGTTACGTTAATCGTAGGCATTAGGAATCCTCCACAGAAACAGTGCCATTGAAGTAAGTCACCTCAACGTCTTCCGGTGATCCTGGTGTCACTATTCGTACTGAGAAATCGTATGACGCCCCCGGAATAAGGCTGGCTGTTTCGCTGCGCTCCAGGTTGAAAGTTATCTGGCCCTTCTCCCCGTCTGGCGTAGATAGCGGATGCTCGACAATCTTAATCAGAGAGGCGTCAGCGTCTGCTAGGCTGGCACCCAGTTTCATTGCAAAAATCAGCGTTTTGCCCCGCATATCCAGATCTTCAACACCGTCATCAAAATTGAAGGTGAACGGGATCGTGTCGCCACGCTCAATAGCTGGCAATGTCAGTTTGGTAGGCATGGTGGTCCTCAGATGAATTGGCCGCCGTAAACCCGGCCACCAGTGTTGCTATACCCCATTTCCACTTTATTGAGCGCAGTGGTAATGCCTCGGTTAAAGTTATTGCGATGGAAGTCTGACTGCTTTGGGTTGTACTGCTTTGAATCAGGGATGGAGAGGATTTCTGCTACCGCGCCCTCAGCAATGATTTCACCATACATTTCGCCCAAGCCATCAGGTATTACCTGGCTGCCGATAGCCGGCTTTATGGCAATCTTGACGAGCACGACAGTGCTTTCAGTTGGCATGGGTTGTAACTGAAGATAGCCCACTGCATCAGAGCTGTAGAATTTCGGCTGCCCTTCGCTGGTTTCGGCGTCATTGAATCCGTTTGGTGCCGGGCCCAGTGGTTTATTTTGACCTTTCACCTGGGCACGAATGACGGACACCAGCGATTGTGCTGCAGGATCTTCCGGTGCAATCTTCGCTTTAACCAGCCCTTTCCCATATCCGATATAGCGATCCTGGCGCCATGTCAGGCTGCGCTCAAAGAACTTCCGGGCAGCGCGTGTTAATGCGCCAATAACCACAATATCAGCGCACCCACTGACGTAAGGTCGCGTGAAGGGAATCAAACTTTCGACGTTCATGAGTCACCCGGGGAGGTAGCTGCATCGGCTTCAGTAATCTCACCGATTGCTATGCGGAAATTCTGTAAGTGTTCGCGTGATCGTGCCAGGTTGCCGGCGTCCTCTGCATCTTTCGACCAGGCTCTATGAAGCATGTACTCAAGGATCGCATTCGCCCAGACGTCATCAACTTCTATGTTGGTTGAAGCAATATCAGCGATGGCAGCGGCTGCAGGCGACTTGCTGTAGACAATCTCCAGCTTCAGCTCATCCTCTGCAGGCGGGTAGACATAGAACGTCTTGGGGTCACGCTCATCAAACACAAAGTGCTGAACCCGGTCCGACTGATCGGCGTTGTACCAGTCGGGGACGTGGTAATCGAGAAACTGCTTTTCGACTTTTGATATACCGCGCCCACCGATATTGCGAACCACGTTCATCAGACGCACACCAGTATCCGGTATTGCTTGTTTGACACCTGCAGCACAAGTGAATTCTGCGTTAACTGGCAAGGTATCTGGGCGACGCGAAACCAAAGCACGTTGCCCCTGGTTGAACCACCCAAGCAAAGCGTCCTTGCTCCACCGGGTATTGCCCTCATCGGTCAGCATGAACGCTGCATCATCAATGAGGCTTTCCACCTTAATAGTGCCCATTATGGTTACTCTTTAGGCGGCAGGCACGGACGCAGATTCTGACGATGCGCCAAACGTCGAAGCACTTCTGTTGCCTCAAATACTCGACCTTTCTCATTGACCAGGTGAGTGCAATTATCAATGGTCAATTCTTCAGTAGGCTCTGGCTCAGGATCGGGCTGATTGTTCTGCTGAGCTTCAGCGGCGGCAGTAACCGGTGCCGGGGCTGGGTCCGGCTCAGGATCAGCTTGAGACTCCGTTTCAGGATCGGGCTGTTCGTCTGTTTCAGACTCATCAGAATCACTTTCCTGCTCATCCTTCGCCGCATTGGATACCGACTCAAGGATTTCTTGGTCGATTTCATCCTTAATTTCTTCAGCGGAGTCTTTCAGTT
>OJDN01000302.1_pt1 | contig 18039 bp, 8 predicted proteins | sample 1592731 | NCBI WGS metagenome assembly OJDN01 (sample SAMN05416881, study PRJEB24817) | seawater metagenome | isolation source: Sea water | place: Canada:Atlantic | collected 2013-11
GAGCCCCGGATTGTGATTCCGGTTGTCGCGGGTTCAAGCCCCGTCAATCGCCCCATTTTTTCTATACCAATCTCCCTCTGTAAATAAAATCTACAACGTTAATCTTACACAAACTTTTTAAACCCGCTTATATTCAAATTTGTTAGCCCTATATTATCTTCGATGAATTGATATTTATGCTTAAAATTAAATATCATTGAATTTATTATGTATTTTCATTAAAAACCGCTTGTTTTCTGTTCAAAACCTATTTTTACTGTAAAATATATCTACACTTTTCAAGATATATAACTAAGTATGATTAAACCGATTCTAAAGCTTTTCCTATGTAGTTATTTAACCGCCCTCAGTTTTAGTTCTATTGCACAAAATATTAACAGCTACAGTCAGTTTTTAATCGATGTACAAAAATTAGTCTCTGAAAAAAAATTTCATCAAGCCTACCAGCTAAGCCACGAACAAAACCAGTATTTAGGCGAGCCCACTTATGATTTTTTGTTAGGCGTTTCTGCTTTAAAGTTAAATCATACTGCTGAGGCTATTTTTGCTTTTGAGCGCACCATTGAAAGCAACCCAAAGTGGTATGAAGCGCGTTTATTTTTAGCTCGCGCTTATATGTTGGTAAAAAACTTTCCTGCTGCACAAAATCAAGCCTTAATACTTGTTAACTCATCTATGGCGCCAAACACTATAAAAACCTCTGCACGGGCATTGCTAGATAAGGTCGCTTTACAAAGTAAACGAGCAGGTGATTTTTATTCTCAAAATATTGAGTTTGCGTTAGGTGTTGATGGCAACGTAAATGCAGGCACTACAGAAGATACAATTATTATTCCTGAAATTGGGGAATTTTTATTATCTCCTGAAAGCAAAAGCACAGATGATAGTTACGCTAAGCTTAATTACTCAGGTAAATACTCTTACCCTATTAACCAACAAAGCACTGTAGTAATAAACGCTAACGCTGGATGGTATAAATTCGCCGAACTTAGTCAGTATGACAGAGTTAATGCCCATTTTAGTGCTGCATACAATTATGATATTGGAAGTATTAATTGGCACGTTCAGGCTTCAACAACGCCTTTAATGCTTGATTCAGAACTTTATAGAACTGAGTCGGCTATTACCTTGGGGGCTGATTTTGCGTTATCAGACGGTATTACCCTTTTTGCAGCGCTCAGTGGGGGGGAATTAAACAACCGGTTTGACGACAAGCTCGATAATACATTTTATGCGATTAATACAGGAGTAAGTTATTCAACACAGCATTGGTTTAACCGCTTTAGTGTCAATGTTAAAAATGAAGACGCAGACTTAACTCAGGGAGAGTTCAATAGTCGCCAAAGCACCAGTGTGTACTACCAAGCCAACACTCAATTAGCCAAAAATTGGCAATTACTTTCACTTGCTGGTTACCAATGGATTAATTATCAAGAAGATCATCCTTTATTTTTGCAAGAACGTGCCGATAATCTACTTATGCTCTCGGCTACTGTTCGCTACTTAGTTAGTCGTGATTTTGCGTTGCAACTAACCACTAACTACCAGGATAAAAGCAGCAATATTGCTTTGTTCGAATACGACCGTTTAGACATTAATTTAAGCGCCTCTTACTCATTTTAATTTAAGGTATTTATGAAACACATACTTCCTATCATTACCGCCTTACTTTGTGTAAATTTTTATGCGCAAGCAAGTGAGCCTGCGGGTAAAACAATTTTGGCCCGTGGTTCTGTATTAGCAACAAATGAGGCAACCCAACAACGTCAATTGCAGCGTCGTGATACTGTTTTTGGTATAGACCGAATAATGACTGGCAACCAAAGTAAAGCGCAGTTTTCAATGTTAGATGGCGGTTTAATTTCTTTAAAAGAAAATTCAGAACTTAATATAGCCAATTACCAGTTTGATAAAAACACACAACAAGGGTCTGCATCTATTGAGTTACTCAAAGGCGGCCTGCGTTCTATATCTGGCGTTATCAAAAAAAATGGCGGTGCTTATGACGTCAAAACCCCTGTGGGGTCAATTGGTATTCGTGGCACGCACTTTGAAGTGCAGCTAGTAGGTAGTGATGTATTTATAGCTGTATGGGATGGTGCAATCGACCTAACACTTACAAATAATAACGTGCTGTCGCTTGGTGATAATGAAGCGTTTTCGTTTGCACAAATTACAAGTACTGGTGATGTTTTTACAACAACGCGTGCCGCAGCTGTATTTGATCAAACCGTTGCAACTATTGAGCCTAATAGCGAAAGTGAAGAAACAGAGCAAACTCAAACAGCCTCAACAAACAACACAATCATAGAAGATGATAGCACAGCAGACGCATACTCTGAGCAGCAATTTCAGGCTGTAGATAACGCCTTTTTAGTTGACCAAATAGCTCAGCGCCAAGGTATTTTTAACTACAACGCTTCTGATTTTAGTGTGGCTTCAAGTGCAGGAGGCGTTACCGACTTTTCTATGACTATGGCCGTTGATTTTGACAATGGAACAGTGCCCGATGGCGAAATTAGCTTTAATGATGCAGGTGGTACATGGTATGCCGCGTACAGTGGTTTAATAAATCTAAGTGAACTTGATTTAGCTGTTACGTTTGCCTCATACGGAAACAATAAAGCACAAGGTGATATAGACGCGGTGTTTTTAAATGACCTAGACACCATTATAGGTAACTTTCAGTTGAGTGAAATTAATAATCCAGATGTAAACGCGAGCGGTTCTTTTATTTTAGAACCGTAAACACATTGGATAGACCGCTTTTATTTTGGAGTATTAAATAATGACCGCCAAAAAACACTTTTTGCTTGGTTCAATGATGTTTGCACTAAGTGCTTGCGGAGGCTCAGATGAGCAACAACCTCAAGCGTCAGCGCAAGCGCCTACATCTACAGTTAACCCACCAGCCGTTGCAAGTTTTGTAAATTTAGCGGGCGTTTTAGCCAGTAATAAAACAACACAAATACAGATTTTAGGTGAAAATACCGCGAGTCGCGGCGCTGTGGGCTCAGCTATAGCAAACTCGCAAGCTACTATTGGCTTTACTCAAACAGAAACAGTACAGGGTAATGTTTCATTTTTACTTAACGCCCGCGATCCCGATGGCATTAGCGAAATAAACTTAGTATTACCCAGCGTTAATAAAAGCCTACCTATTTGCTCATCTGATTGTGGTAATGAATACGAGCGTTCTGTTATTGGGTTAAGCCCATCTATTTATGGTGTAAGTGCCGGAGAATTACGCTTAGAAATATGGATAACAGATACACTGCAAAACCAAGTTCTTGCCGATGCAATTACGTTTAGCTGGCAGCCTCATCAAATTGTAGGAGTAACAGCTCAACGAGAAGATCAAGGTATTAACCTTACTTGGCAAGCCAACACTGAGCTAAACCGTTATAACGTATACATTGCCACGCAACCGGGTGTGTCGCCTTCTAATGTTGATGAACTTGAAAATGGCCAGCAATTTTTAAGCATTTCAGACCCTTTTTTTACAATACCAAACACGATTACAAACAAAAGCTATCAAGCTCTTATAACAGGCATAGATGGTAGCGGTGAAAGTGGGTTTTCTAACTTAATAAACATAGCTCCCCTAGGTGGAGAACTTGCTTTTGCTCCTACAGCCAACAACGATTTATTTGAAATTGATGAAGATACTGCCCTGCAAGGCAATGTACTAACAAACGATACGAATCCGTATAGTGGACAACTGCGTGCTAATACACAAGTATTAGTAACCCCTTCCCATGGCTCAGTAACTATGACCGAATCGGGTGATTTTACTTATCAGCCTGCGTTTAACTTTAATGGTGAAGATGCATTTAGCTATCAAATTATTAACGAGCTAGGCAGAACCGACACCGCGGTTGTGGCAATAACTATCAACCCAATTAATGATGCGCCTAATGCCCTAAACAATACCTATAATATTTCAAATGATGGTACGTTAACTGTTTCAGCTCCCGGTTTGTTAGGTAATGATAGCGATGTTGATTTAGATGAACTAAGGGTTGATGTAGCGCCTGTTAATGAGCCGCTGCGCGGACAGCTAACCTTATTTGCTGACGGTAGCTTTGAATACCAAGGCGAACCAAATATGCAAGGTGAAGATAGCTTTCAATATAAAGTTATTGATAACCAAGGCGGTGAAGCTACAGCAACTGTATTTATTGTAAGCACCAATACTAACTCGGCCCCCGTTGCTAATAACGATAGTTATAATGTAAACGAAGATAATACGCTTGTTATCTCTGCAGAAAATGGTGTACTTAGCAATGATACCGATCCTAACGGTGACACATTTACGGTAGACGACACCTTTATAGTTGCACCTACTCACGGGCAACTTTTGCTTAGCATTGATGGCAGCTTTAGTTACATACCTGACGCTAACTTTAATGGGGTAGACCAGTTTCAATATGCAGCTATTGACTCTCAGGGTGCGAGTGCCACAGCGACTGTGACTATCATTGTAAATAGCCAGCCTGATAACCCGGTTGCGCAAAACGACGCATATCAGTTTAGCCGAAACAATCTATTTTCAGTCTCAGCTGAAAGTGGCCTACTAGCCAACGATTTTAATATAGAAACTGGTGAACTTACTGTTGATACCGTACCTGTTACAGCGCCTCAAAACGGCACGCTCAATTTAAATAGTGATGGTTCATTCACTTATCAACCCAATGCTGATTTTTCTGGGGTCGATAGTTTTTCTTATTCAATTTCAAACGATCAGGGCTTAACCGCAAACGCTCAAGTAACCCTGAGTGAAAGTGGAAATAACACGTTCCCTGAGGCAAGCGATGATCAGTTCACCATAGCCGAAGATAGCAGCGCAACACGGCTTAATGTACTAGCAAATGACACAGACGCTGACGGCGATACCATTACACTATTTAATGTAAATAGCACACTTGGCTCAGCAAGTATTGTTAATGGGCAAATTGAATATACCCCGCCGGCCAACTTTTCTGGGCAAACTGTTCTTACCTACAGTATTACTGATGGGTATGAAAATGGCTCTCCTGGTGAGAAAGACAGTACCGCAAGTGTTACGATTATTGTAACGCCTGTAAATGATGCACCCGTTGCAAACGCTGACCTTGCAACCATAAATGAAGACGCAATTGCATTGCTCATTGACGTTTTAGCCAATGATTCGGATATTGATGGCGACAGCTTAATATTGAGCGAAGTCTCTGCCGACAGTGGCACTGCGCTAATTGTTGAAAATCAAATTCAGTACGCACCCGCCCCCGATGCAAATGGTGAAGCAACGGTGACTTATTCAATAAAAGATGCGCAAGATGCAAATGCGACTTCAACACTGAGCATTACTATTTTACCAATCAACGATGCGCCCTTTGCCACTGCCGATACCGCAACCATGGATGAAGATGCGGCACCCATTACTATTGATGTACTCGCTAACGATTCAGATGTGGATGGCGACAGCTTAGTAATAAGTACCGCGAGCGCTGATGTAGGCACTGCAACTATTGTAAACAACCAAATTCAATATACGCCCGCGGCTAATGCAAACGGTGTTGCAACGGTCACTTACACTGCAAGCGATAACAATGGCGGAACGGCTAACAGCACATTAGCCATTACCATCAACCCAATAAACGATGCCCCCGTTGCCACCGCTGATATTGCAACCATGGATGAAGATGCAGCGCCTATTACTATTGATGTGCTCGCTAACGATTCAGATGTGGATGGCGACAGCTTAGTAATTAGTACTGCGAGTGCTGATATAGGCACTGCAACTATTGTAAACAACCAAATTCAGTACACGCCTGCGGCTAATGCAAACGGCGTTGCAACGGTGATTTACACTGCAAGTGATAATAAAGGTGGAACGGCTAGCAGCACATTAGCGATTGCTATCAACCCAATCAACGATGCACCCGTTGCAACCGCTGATACCGCAACTATCGACGAAGATGCGGCGCCTATTACTATTGATGTACTCGCTAACGATTCTGATGTAGATGGCGACAGCTTAGTAATTAGTACTGCGAGCGCTGATGAAGGCACAGCAATTATTGTAAACAACCAAATTCAGTACACGCCTACTGCTAATGCAAACGGTGTTGCAACGGTAACTTACACTGCGAGCGATAATAACGGTGGAACGGCTAGCAGCACATTGGCCATTACCATCAACCCAATCAACGATGCACCCGTTGCCACTGCCGATACTGCAACTATGGATGAAGATGCTGCGCCTATTACTATTGATGTACTCGCTAATGATTCAGATGTGGATGGCGATAGCTTAGTAATCAGTAACGCCACTGCCGATGTGGGTGCTGTAAGTGTTGTAAACAACCAAATTCAGTACACGCCTGCTGCTCATGCAAACGGCGTTGCAACGGTAACTTACACTGCGAGCGATAATAACGGTGGAACGGCTAGCAGCACATTAGCCATTACCATCAACCCAATCAATGATGCGCCCATAGTTGCTGAACAAAGCTTTAGCATTAATGAGGACGCGACAGATTCCGACATTATAGGAACCATTGTTGCAACTGATAATGAAAACCAAGATTTAACTTACGTATTAGCCGGCGGTGATTTTGCTTTATTTAGCTTAAATGCATCATCTGGTATTTTAAGCGTGAATGGCGAAACCCCTTTTGACTATGAAACCAAAACTCAATATATATTAAATATTCAAGTAACAGATAACGGCACCCCTAATGAAACCACTGCGGTTAATATCACGGTTAATATAATTGATGTTGCCGAGCCACTAATCCCTATTGAAGATGCATCATTTGGTCGCCCTATTTCAGGGCAGCTCGATCTAGGCAGCGTATTTTCAAGTGGGCAATTTAATGACAGCATAGCGCTTAACAACAACTTATATTTTGTGGGCTTTACCAATAATGCAGACAAAGACATTCTTATTGTTTCGTACACTAATAACGGCGGTGCAAACACCGCATTTAATACCACTGGCACTAAAATACTTGATTTAGAACAAGATGAAGAAGCCACTGCCATTATTTCCGACGGCACCGATTTATTTATTTCCTACTCTAGTTTTGATGGCAGTAATAATGAAGCATGCGTACTTAAAATGGATCTTGCAGGAACATTAAGAACAGGCTCAGATGATGACGATGATGATGGGGAAAGTAGCACGGGTATAAAATGTACAACGTTTAACAGTACCACGGTTATCAATGACCTTGAAATTGACGGCAATAAATTACTTGCTGTAGGCAAGCACTTTGATGGTGCTCAAACCGATAGCCTATGGATACATTATAAAACCGACGATTTGTCATTTGAAAACTCTACACCCGCTATCGTTGATGTAAGTGGTGCTAATCGTGATGATGAAGGCCACGCAGTTAAAAACTTTGAAAACTCAGACTATTTAGTTGTGGGTAGCGTTACCGATGCTGATGGTACTAAAAACTCACTTTTGCGTTATTTAAAAGCAAATGGAGATAACGATGGTAATTTTAATGGGGGCGATCCGCTTATCATTAACTTATCAAGTGACTTAGGCCAGCCAGGTAATAATAAAGACGATGAGCTATTTGCCATTGGGGGTTTAGCTGATTCTAATTTTACAGCTTTTGCAGGTGGCTATATGACACGGCAAACAGGCGAAAAAGAAGCTGTTGTGTTAGCGATTGATAAAAATGGCGAGCTCGTGACCAGTTTTGACACCGATGGAATTGCTATTTATGACATTGATGGCAACAGCGGCGCGGGTAATGGAGGCGATCAAGTAACGGGTATCCAATACGAGCCAATTAAAAATGAAATAATGCTCTCGGGCACAACGGGTGTTCCTAATGCAGAACACGTATTTACAGCTCGCGTAATTAGTTCAACCGGTTTACTTGATGATACTTACGGTGAGTCTGGAGTTAGCATTCTTTCGGATATAAATGCTAAACAAATTGTAAACACAACGTCTATCGACTCTAACGATACTTTATGGGTAGCCGGCATTGATGACGACACCAACGCTAAACCATTTATTGGAGCAATAACCGATCAAGCCTCATTGTTTACTAATTTCAATAGCACAGGTTATTTAACAGTTGATGAAATAAGCGAAGCGTCAAACGATAAATCAATGAAATTGATACAACTTAGTAATGGCGCTCAAGCAGGTAAATATATGCTTGCCTCAACAGCCGAAACAAACGGTGTAATAAAATTAGTATTAACCCGTTTTACCAGCACAGGCGCAATAGATACAAGCTTTAGTAAAACGGGCCACAAAGAAATTGCCATAGAGTTAAACTCGCAACACGTTGCGTTAGCTGAATTAAACAATGGCAACTTATTACTTGCTGGTACTAAAAAAACCACCAATGGCTCGCAAGGTTTTGTAGCTAAAGTGGACCAAGACGGCTCCCTCGACACAACATTTGCAACCGACGGCATATATATAACCAACATTGAAAATACCGAGGCGCTTACATTATCAGATATAGCAATAACCAATAGTAACAATATTGTTGCAGTGGGTACTGCAACGCAATCTGGAAACGCACAGTCATTTGCAATGATGCTCACAGCGCAAGGGGTACTTGCTACAAGCTTTGGCACTGAAGGCGTTTTATTAGGGTTAACGGGTGAGGATTTTTCTAAAATTCACATTGATAACAATGAGATTTTTATTGCTGGTAAATTAGTAACAGGTGCTGATTCAGCATTAATTGCGCTCAAACTTAACTTAACCGGCAATGAGTTGTTTAGATATTCAGGTACCGATACGCCTAACATCAACAATAAAGTAGCCAGTGTACTAACCGACTCATCTGGCGCAATCTATTTAGTCGCAAATTTAGTCGCTACACCTGATAAAGCGAATGTTGTGCGCCTGCTTTCGTCAGGCTCATTAGATACAAGCTTTGCTAGCAATGGCGTTGGCCAATATAGTTTAGCTGCAACCGGCAATACTTTAATTAAAGGTGCCAAGCTAGATAGCACTGATAAACTTATATTAGTCGGTACTAGTAACAACCAGGGCGTAATTGCACGAATTACTACAAATGGTGAGCTTGATAACACATTTGGTACTAGTGGAGTTGGTTATTACCAAGCTAACCTGTGTACAAATTCACTCGTATTTACCTCGTTGATTCTACAAACTGACACGCAAATAGCCTTAAGTAGCACTTGCGATAATGGTAACTCAAATAATATTAGTGTATCTAAGTTTGATTTTTATCCGGATGGAGTTGAGCCATAAATGAAAGTCGAATTATTTGGGGTAAGAGGCTCAATGCCTACACCCGGTAGCGATACCCACCTATATGGTGGGAATACATCGTGTACTTATGTGACAAAAAATAATGGCAGTGCACTGATATTAGACTCGGGCACAGGAATAGCAAAACTTGGAGATTATTTACTCGAGCAGCAAAGCCCCATCTATATTTTGCTCACTCACAATCATTGGGATCATATTCAGGGCTTTCCTTTTTTTAAACCTATTTATCAAGCAAATCGCGATATAACAATTGTTGCAGGTGATGTTGAGGATAAAGGTAGCCAACACGCTATTTTAAAACAAATGAGTGGCTCTTATTTCCCTGTACGCCATCAAGATTTACCGTCAAACATTACGCTCAATACTGAGCTTTCGGCGCAAACGCAATTTAACCTTAATGGTTTTTCTATCTCCACCGCACCGCTGAATCACCCTGGTGGCGGAACTGCTTATTGCTTAATTGCTGATGGCGCGAAGGTGGCATATGTGACCGACAACGAGCTTAACCCACCTCAGCAAACTAAAACCAGTATTAGCGAGTGGGCAGCATTTATAGAAGGGGCCGATTTACTTATACATGACGCTCAACTTATTGATGCTGACTTACCATTAAAACATGGCTGGGGCCACAGCACTATTGACCAAGTTGCTCAACTTGCAATAAAAGCGAAAGTCAAAAACATGGTGATAATCAGTCACGATCCATCAAGAACCGATGAGCAACTTATCGAAATAGAACGTTATTTACAAACAAGCTACGGCAAGGATGTGCGTATTGAATGTGGTAAAGAGGGGCGCGTTTTTGAATTTTAAATGCGCTAGGAGCTTTGACTATTAACCTATTAAAAAAAATAACATCAAAGCATTTTTATATTGGTGTATTGATCACATTACTCATAGCATCTATTGAATTTTTTTCGACAGGCGCTGTAGCTAAACTTTTAAACCGAGTTGAAGGGATTATTTACGATTCACGCTTACAACTAACCCTTGCAGAGACACCAAGAAAAGTAAATGAATCTGTAGTGATCATCGATATTGATGAAAAAAGCATGCAAGAACAGGGGCGCTTCCCTTGGAGTCGCTCTAAAGTAGCTGAGCTAGTAACTAAATTGACTGACGCTGGTGTTATTGTTATCGCCTTCGATATATTTTTTTCGGAGCCTGAAGTAAACCCAGTCACTAAAATCATGACTGAACTTCCTGACTTTTCGGCAAAGTATTCGACCCCCCTTTCGACAATAAAACAACAAGTAGATGCCGATACAAAGTTGGCTAAAGCGCTGGCAAAAAATGATATTACCTTAGGGTTTTTATTAATTAACGACAAATTAAGTGAGCATAAAGCGCCATCTAAAAGTAGCGTGGTTTGGCGAGAAGATGATCACATCAACTCGCAAATTAATGACTACCCGGGTGCTATTATTAATATCCCTCAGTTACAAAATGCCGCATCAGGCCAAGGTTTTATTAATGCACATAGTGATGAAGATGGCTTTATACGAAAAGCAGCATTGATTAATCGTGTAGGTGATACCCTTTACCCTTCGTTGGCCCTAGAGGCCGCCCGTTTGTACACATTAGCCAACACAATAGAAACACGCTCAACGACATCAAATGGTATAACCCTATTTGAAGGCATTAAGTTTCACAATAAATGGATCCAAACCGATGAATACGGACAAGTACTTATTCCTTATAAAGGGGCTGCTCGAAGCTTTCCATATTACTCAGCAACCGATGTGCTAACCCAACGAGTTGGCTTGAAAGAGCTTGAAGGAAGCGTCGCGTTTATTGGCACCTCTGCTGTGGGGTTGGCTGACTTACGATCCACACCTGTCGGCTTACAATACCCGGGAGTTGAAGTTCATGCCAATATATTTGAAGGACTCATGAACCCACAGCTACTTCCTTCAAAACCGAGTTGGTCACTTGGCGCCAGTTTGATCATTATTATTATTACTGGCCTTGTGCTGTCGTTTTTTAGTATTGGCAAAACCGCACGTTTTATTTTGGCACTCTCAATTATTGTTGCTGGTGTTGTCGTCGCTATAAATTTTTATTTGTGGTCAGCACAAAAGGTGAGCCTTCCTTTATTCATGACCTTATTACTCACCACTCTTTTGGCTAGCTATTACATTATTGTTGGTTCTATTGCTGAAATGAAACACAGCAAAAAAATAAAAACGATGTTTGACCAATATGTACCACCAGAACGTATCAACCAGCTTATAGAGCAAGGCGGTAACCTAGCTAAAACAAGCGAACGCAGAAACATGACTGTTTTATTTGCCGATATAAGAGGTTTTACGTCACTGTCTGAGAGCATGTCGGCTCATCAATTAAGTGAGTATTTAAACCAATACTTAAGCTCTATTACTAAAATAATATTTGATAATAATGGCACAATCGACAAATACGTTGGCGATATGGTCATGGCATTTTGGAATGCCCCGTTAATAGATAAAGACCACGCCCAACACGGCGTAGAAGCGGCTTTAGCAATGAATGAAGGCCTAATAGAAATAAACGCCGTGTTTGCACAGCAAAACCTTCCTGCAATTAGTATTGGAGTAGGCTTGAGCTCTGGCGATATGAATGTAGGAGACATGGGTTCAATATATCGTAAAGCCTATACAGTTTTGGGTGATGCGGTTAACTTAGGTGCTAGAGTCGAAAGCTTGACCAAGTTTTACGGTGTCGCTATTCTGGTCACTGAAGAAACAATGCAAGCTTGCTCAGCAATTACTTTTAGGCTCATAGATAAAGTACAGGTGGTTGGAAAAAAAACCTCAATTGCACTATATGAACCCATAAATTATACGAATAAGCTCAATAAAATACAGCTTAAAGAAATAGATAACTCGCTTAAAGCCATCACGCTTTTCCATAACAAAGAATGGGAAAATGCACTCAGCTTATTTGAGCAATTAGAAAATAACGCTGTATTAAACGCAGGCGTTTACCGTGTTTACATAGAAAGAATACAAAGTACAGATATACAAACACTCGCTAAGGATTGGAATGGTGCCTTCGTACATACAAAAAAGTAGCAAAAATATGCCCCAGCACATTAAAGACAGAACAAACCTTCAGCACTTTATCGATATTAGTATTCGCCTTACTACCGAAAAAGAGCCACAACTGCTGTTAGACGAAATTTTACAAGTTGTTATGTCTATCGCTAACTCAGATGCAGGCAGTATTTATTCGATTACAGAAGATGATCAGCTTAAGTTTGAAACAGTGATCAATAAATCACTTAACTTATACTTGGGGGGTGGTTCAGATCGTTTTGTTAGCTTTCCCAATATTGACTTGTGTATCGATGGCAAACCAAACCAACGAGCAATCGTTGCCCATGCTGTTAATTCAGGCAAAGTAATTAATATTCCTGATGTTTACGCTGCACTGCCTTTTGACATGAGCGCTGCGCGAGAAATGGATGCCCGCACAGGTTATCGCACGCAATCAATGCTAACTATTCCTTTAAAAGATCACCAAGATGATATTTTAGGTGTGATACAGCTTATAAACGTAAAAGATAGCAACAATAATATTATTCCCTTTAGTGAAGAGCTCGTCACGCTAATACGCTCGTTTGCTTCATTAGGGGCTATTGCATTAACTAACTCATCGCTAATTAAAGAAATGGAAGAGTTGTTTTCTACTTTTGCTGAAACTATTGCAATGGCTATCGATGAAAAGTCTCCCCATACCGGTGGGCATTGTAAGCGTGTACCAGCATTAACGTTAATGCTGGCCGATGCGGTAAATGCAATAAGCAAGGGCCCATTAGCGTCATTTTCTATGAGCGACTCAGACCGTCATCAATTAGATATAGCTGGCTGGTTACATGACTGCGGAAAAATCGCCACCCCCGATCACATTATGGAAAAGGCAACTAAATTAGAAACCATTTTTGATCGTATCAGCTTCATAGACGCCAAATTTGAGATAATTAGCCGAGATTTAAAAATTAACTACCAAGAACAAATAATCTCAGCAATGAAAAATGGTAAGCCTGTAGAGGTGCAGCAACTCGAACGACTGCTTGATACCGAGCTTAAGCAGGTTGCACTGGACCGCGCCTTATTACAACGCATTAATGTGGGTGGGGAGTTTTTAGGCGATAAAGAACTTGCCCAAATAGAACGCATTGCACAACACTATCATTTAGTGATCAATGACGTAAAAACACCATTACTTAACGATGATGAAGTTGAAAACCTGTCAATACGAAGAGGAACGCTCACCGCTGGCGAGCATGATGTCATGAAGCGTCATATGGATGTCACTAAAAATATTTTAGACGCCCTGCCGTTCCCTAAACACTTAAGTAAAGTGTCTGAGTATGCATTAGGGCATCATGAAAAACTCGATGGTACAGGTTACCCAAGGGGTCTCACCAAAGAGCAAATGTCGATACCTGCTCGGTTAATGGCAATTACCGATATATTTGAAGCACTTTCAGCGGTAGATAGGCCTTACAAAAAGGCAAAGCCGGTAAGTGAGTGTTTATTTATACTCGGTACTATGGTTGAAAAAAACCACCTAGATCCTGATATTTTTGCTGTATTTGTCGAATCAGGCGTGTACAAAAATTACATTAGTGAATATGCAAACCCTGAACAGCTTGATGACGTAGACCTTAATAACCTACCTGGATATAAACCAATCCGTTAATGCCCTACTAAAATTAACGACGCTGAACAAAAAAATGCCACCTTACGGTGGCATTTACACACGGGGTTATTTCTACTTATAGAAATCCTTTTACTTTTTATTTGGTTTTTAGTGTTGTTTTATTAACAAAAAATATGTGGCAAAGGTAGCACTTAGTCCTTGCTGTATCAATAGCAAAAAGAAAAGTTCATGATTTCGCCATATTATTGTAATAAACAAACGTTACCGAAACACAGCCTAAGAACCTTAAGAAGCGTAAAATCGCGGATTGCTATTAAATTTTGATACACACGTATTTTTCTTCCAGGTATTCATTAAGTCCTTGGTGTCCACCCTCTCGCCCTAAGCCAGATTGTTTTACCCCACCAAACGGAGCAACGGGGTTTGATATTACCCCTTCATTTACGCCTATCATGCCAAACTCAAGCCCTTCGCTAATGCGGTAAACTTGTTTTAAATCTTGGCTATAAAAATAAGCGGCTAAACCATAGGGAACATCATTAGCAAGCGAAAGCACTTCTGCTTCTTCATCAAAAGGGATGATCGTTAGCACAGGGCCAAATACTTCTTCGTGGTATATATCCATTTCAGTCGTTACGTTAGTAACAATGAGCGGGTTTTGAAAGCTGCCGCCTAAACTGCTGTTATCCCCTATTAGGTCTGCGCCTTTATCAAGTGCATCTTGCACAAGCTGCTGCACTTTCTCTTTCGCTTTTGGGTAAATAAGGGGGCCAATATCTACGTCCTCTTCAAACCCATTGGCTACTTTTAATGAGGCTACTTTAGGCGTAATTTTACTCAGCACTTCATCTAAAATACTGCGCTGAATAAAAATGCGGTTTGCGGCTACACATGCTTGGCCACTGTTTCTAAATTTAGCCGCCATAAGCCCGTCAATCGCATCATCCAGATCCGCATTATCAAAAATGATAAACGGCGCATTGCCGCCTAATTCCATTGAGGTACGCTTAACCGTGTCGGCACATTGCTTAAGTAATTGGCTACCAACACCTGTAGAGCCAGTAAAAGTAAACTTGCGAACAATATGTGAGTCAGTGAGCATCTTTCCCACTGTTTTAGCGTCTTGCGATACAAGTACGTTAAATGCCCCTTTAACAAAGCCAGCTTGGTCGGCTAGGTATGCTAATGCAATCGCGCATAGCGGCGTATGCTCAGAAGGCTTTAATATAAAACTACAGCCTGCAGCATATGCTGGCGCCACTTTACGTGTCACCATAGCAACCGGGAAGTTCCAAGGAGTAATACCTGCTACAACGCCTACAGGTTGCTTAAAACTGGTTAAACGGTGGTTATTGTCGGTAGGTGGGATCACATCGCCATAACTTCGCTTAGCTTCTTCTGCAAACCATTTTATAAAGCCTGCACCGTAATCTATTTCGCCCAGCGATTCTTTAAGCGGCTTACCTTGCTCTTTGGTCATTAGTTCAGCTAGTGTTTTTTTGTGCTTGATCACAAGCTCATACCAGCGCATTAGTGTTTCACTACGCTCAGTGGCGTTAGTGTTTTTTAATTTTACAAAAGCGCCCTGTGCGGCAGTTATGGCGCTATTAACGCCTTGCTCGTCTATATCACTTACTTCAATAATACTTTGTTGGGTAGCGGGATCGTTAACGCTAAAGTGTTCATTGGTTTTATAAAATTCACCATCAATAAACGAGTCACAAAAAATTAGATTACTCAAAGTACACCTCCGAAAAATATTTTAGGGGTTAGCTTTTAATGCGTGGCATAGAGCCAAGGCTAACTCTTTACGTCTACAAAATAACTTACGAGCTTTACTCGTCACGCCTACAATTTACAAACAAAAAAGCCGCTGTATTAAACAGCGGCTTTTAATAGATTAGTCGTTAATTAAAAACTAGTGCTCTTCATTAACGATATTGAGATTGTACTTAGGTATTTCAACCACTAAGTCTTCATCTCTAATTATTGCTTGGCAACCAAGGCGCGACTCAGGCTCTAAGCCCCACGCTTTGTCTAGCATATCGTCTTCTAGGTCGTCACTTTCATCAAGTGAATCAAACCCTTCACGAATAACTAAATGACACGTAGTACACGCACACGACTTTTCACATGCATGTGGAATGCTTATGCCATTTTTAAGCGCCGCGTCGAGCACAGTTTGCCCCTCAGGTGCTTCAATTGCAGCGCCGTCAGGACACAATTCAGGATGTGGAAGAAAAACAATTTGTGGCATTCTAATCTCTCTTAAATGTTGTCTACTGACTGACCCGTTAGGGCTTTTTTAATTGATGCATCCATTCTGCGCGATGCAAATTCACTACTGGCGTTATCTACTTTTTCGATAGCCGCTTTAATTTCGCTAGGTTGTTGAGCATTTTCGCGCACTTTTACCAGCTCTGCAATTTCAGCTCTTAAATTTGTAAGCTGAGCGTCATCAAGTAACGCGCCATCAGCATCTAATGAAGCATTTAGTGCCTCAATAACACGAAGAGCCTCAACTTGTTGCTCTTTAAGCATTCGTGCTTGCATGTCGTCTTTTGCGTTGCTCATCGACTCTTTTAGCATGTTAGCCACTTGGTCGTCAGATAAACCAAACGAAGGTTTAACCTGAATTTCGGCTTGCACACCCGTTGATTTTTCCATCGCTGAGACACTTAATAAACCATCAGCATCTACTTTAAAGGTAACCCGAATATGCGCAGCGCCAGCTGCCATTGGTGGAATACCTTTTAAGCTAAATTTAGCAAGTGAACGACAATCGTCAACCAGCTCACGCTCACCTTGTAATACATGCAAAGACATCGCCGTTTGGCCATCTTTAAACGTCGTAAATTCTTGAGCACGCGCTACCGGAATAGTGGTGTTACGCGGAATAATTTTTTCAACCAAACCGCCCATGGTTTCGAGTCCAAGCGACAGTGGCAGTACATCAAGTAATAACATATCTGAGTCTGGCTTATTGCCAATGAGCACGTCTGCTTGCAGTGCTGCACCCAATGCCACAACGCGGTCAGGGTCGATTGAGGTTAGCGGTTCTTTATCAAAAAAGCTATGTACTTGGCTGCGTACCAGTGGCATACGCGTTGAACCGCCGACCATAATAACTTGTAAAACTTCTTCGTTTTCAATGCCAGCATCTTTAACAGCTCGGCGACACGAACGCAGTGTTTTTTTAACCAGTGGCATAGCCATTTCGTCAAATGTTTCGCGCGTTACTTCTACCGTGTGGTTTTGCCCGTCAAACTCAAGCCCTACATTTACTTTTGCGTATTGGCTTAACGCTTCTTTACAGGCTTTGGCTTTGTTAATAAATAAACGTAAAACCGAAGGTGATAACGCTGACACACCGGTTTGCTGCTTAAAGTAATCAACGAGTAGTGAATCAAAATCGTCACCACCTAAGCTTGAGTCACCGCCAGTTGCCATTACTTCAAACACACCTTGATGTAAACGAAGAACAGAAATATCAAATGTACCACCGCCTAAGTCGTAAACGGCAATGATCCCTTCTTGGCCCGAATCTAAACCATAGGCAACAGCCGCCGCTGTTGGCTCGTTTAACAAGCGTAATACATTAATGCCAGCAAGCTCTGCTGCATCTTTAGTACTTTGACGCTGAGCATCATCGAAATACGCAGGAACGGTAATAACAGCGCCTAAAATTTCTTGATTACCAAAACTTTGTTCTGCACGCGCTTTCAACGCGGCTAATATGTGGCTTGACGCTTTAACTGGGCTGACTTTTCCAGCCTCTGTTTGAATGGCAAGCGAGCCATTATCTTCACAAAACTCATACGGTAATTGGCCGTAGCTTTGCTCTATTTCAGCCTGTGTTTTGCCTAAAAAACGCTTTACCGAAATAAGTGTATTTGCAGGGTCTTGTGTTGCAGCTTGAGCCGCATCGCTACCCACAGTAATACCACCGGCTTGATAACGAACAACCGACGGCAACATTGCCGCACCTAACTCATCTGTTAAAGTGCGCGCTTCGCCACTTTGTACGGTAGCAACTAATGAATTAGTAGTGCCAAGGTCAATACCTATGGCTAGTTTATGTTCGTGTGGTGCCGCGCTTTGCCCCGGCTCAGCAATTTGCAATA
>OJDN01000309.1_pt1 | contig 17814 bp, 15 predicted proteins | sample 1592731 | NCBI WGS metagenome assembly OJDN01 (sample SAMN05416881, study PRJEB24817) | seawater metagenome | isolation source: Sea water | place: Canada:Atlantic | collected 2013-11
AGATTCGCCTTAGTCTCGTGGGCTCGGAGATGTGTATAAGAGACAGCTTTTGGACAATGGGGGAACATCTTTAAAATAGAGGATGGTCAAGCTAAATTACTTATGGAATCTGCAGGAGTATTTTGGTCCAAATAATATAATAATTTCAAAACGGCTCCAAATAACTGGAGCCGTTTTTGGTATTATAGTTTTAAATACTTATTTATCTTTTTAATCCTTTTACAGAAAGGATACTTACATATTTATTATTGAAAATTTAGCATCTATTTTTAGCGATAAAAGTTATTAAATTTTCAATGATTTTCTTCCTTTTCTTATCGACTCTATGACTCCAAGAGCTGCACTTTCACCAGATAGTATTGCTGCGTTTAAAGAACCATTTAATTGGGTATCTCCTGCCAAAAAAATACCCCTGGTTAATCGGGTTTCTAATGGGGGCATTTGGTATTGTATATTATTTAATTTTGGCAATGCCATAGGAATTCGATAATGCTTTATAAATGTACAAGAACTGATACCACAATGTTCCTTTAATTCTTTTTGCACTCGCTCAATAAGTAACTCTTTTGCTAAATTTTTACAATCGACAACGGTAACAGAAAGCAATTCTTTTTTTGATTGGCTAGAGGTTGCTATGCTTGTGTGGTAAAAAATATTATTAATCAAAGTGTCATTTTTAGGAATGAGCCCAATTAATGGTTTTTTAATAGTTCTATTTATAAACTGGCTCTGTAAAGCTTTATTTGCTTCTTTTGTCTTGGTAAGTAACAAAACACCAGAAGTAGACATGTCTAGTCTGTGTACAATTAAAGGTCCAGTGGCACTTGGATATCTCTCTTTAATTCTAGTATAAACAGAGTCTTTAATTTCTTTACCAGGAACCGATAAAAATTCTGCAGGTTTGTGAACAACTATTAAAGCATCATCTTCATAAATAATTTCTAAATCTTGTTTTTCAGATAAATTTTCTAACAACAAATTAGCCTCCATTTCTGTGTTAGCTAACATGTGTGTTAAGATGGGTTTACATCTGCCTTGGCAAGCAGGGTAATAGTTTTTATGCTGTCTAACAGCTGCATTTGGTGCACTTCCCCACCAAAATTCTGCCATTGTAATAGGTGTTAAGTTGTTTGCAAAAGCATATTGTAAAAGTTTAGGTGCAGCACATTCGCCAGAGCCTGCAGGTGGTTTTATAGCCGGATCATTAAAAATACTAAGCAAGTTTTTCAACTCTTTTTTTCTATTTAAAAAGGCATATTTACTAAATAATGTCTGCTGTAAATAATTTGATTTTTCTTTGCGTTCTTTTTTAAGTGCTATAATTTTGTCTTCAAAAACTTTAAATTCTAAATTAATTTTTTCAATTTTAGCTTGGTAATATTCTTGCAATTCTTTTAAAAAAAACTGATTGTTATAACTTTCTTGGGTTAATTTTTTAGTTAGTTTTTCAAACTCTAAGTCATTTAAAAGAGTAATTGCTTTCTTTTTCTGTGATTTTCTGTCACTTTTAGCACGCTTCATTCTGCTGCGTTGAAAAGACAAATCTGTTTGAATAATTGCTGTATTTTCTGCAATTAATTTCTTTAATTCTAAATATTTTTTATCTTTTTTTAAGATACCTAATTGCGCGTTCATCACATCAATCTCTAACTCTCCTTTGATGTAAAAACTACCAGATGTTCTCATGTTAAAAACAGGTGGAACAAATTTTTCCGGCAAACTTTTATCTGCCAATTTACCAGAGAAAGCAGTTAAATATCCAATTTTATCTTGTTTATTTTTCACTACTAAAACACCAAACATTTTGCCAATGACAAGAGCGTTATTATTAATATCTAAGCCAAAATTATGTTCAAAATCTGTCTGATTTTCTAAATAGGACTGTACTTCTTTAGTTGCAATTTTTGCTAGAAGATGGGGTTCATAATAAAACGGGAATGTAAATTTTTCTGGAAGTGTTATTCCAGAAATAGCTGTTTTAAAATGTTGAAAGTGTTTCAATAAATTTAATTTTTCTTTAAAAGTTGTTTTATTCCCGAAGATAAGAAGGGTTTTAAAGGCAAACTTGTCATAATAGTAAGATCTTCTAAGAGTGTGCTTTCATTTCCTAAGAAAGCTAAGATTTTTTCTGGTGAATTTTTCTGAAAAATTTTTGTAAAAATAGCCTCTCCGGTTAGTTTATTTGATAACAAAACATCAATTAGAGTTCGGTCATACCAATTGTATAATTTGTTTTCAAAAGAGGTATCTCTATTTAAATTATTTTCTAATTTTAAATTTGCTACAATTTCAGAAACATCTTTTTGAATAAATTGAAATGTATAACCACTACTTGCTTTTGTAAAGCCACCAGCGGTGCCAATATTTATAATGTTCTTATCTGGATTCTTCTCAAACTTAGCTAAAGACATCGGTATTACTCCAAATTCTTCGTGAGAAATGCTGTAATTCTCAATTTTTAATTCTTCTTTAATGTACTTTTTTAAGGCGGTGTTGTAAGTTTCCTTTTCTAAGACAGTCGTTGTAAAAAGAGTATATTCTATTAATGCTTCTGTTGCAGAGGTTGGTAATACGTACATAAAAGTAGCACCATTATCTTGGGATACTCTAAAATCCATTAAACGGCCTACTTCAGGATTAAAAAAAGGGGTTTCTGTTTTAATTACCCAGCCTTTAAAATGTTGTAAAAGCGAATTTTCTTCAGTTATTTTTGGGTTGAATAGCCCCGTCGAGTTAAAAACAAAATCACCTAAATAAGAGTTCTCTGCAGTTTTTACAACAGCAGAATTTTCTCTGGAAGTGATGGCAACAATGCGCTCTTGTAAAAAGGTTACATTACTAAATTTCTTGGAAAAATTAAGTACAAAGTTATAGAAATCTATTCCTTGAATCATTTTGTAGGTATAAGAACCTAAATCTAGTTTTTCTTCAAAATCTGTAGAAAGAAATGCTAATGTATTCCATTTAGCGTGAACAATAGACTCGAATAATCCTGGATTTTTTTCCCAAAAGCACCAAGTTCTATCGTTACTATTCTTAGTGTCTTTATCAATAATTAACACAGATTTATTTTGCAATGCAGGTTCTTGTAATATTCTGTACAGTAAACTTAAACCTGCACAACCTGCACCCGCAATAATAAAATCGTATTTCATCTGTTTCTGCTTACCGTTATTTTAAAAACCGATTATACCAACTTTCTTCAATGGTTATTTCCCAAAAACTATCAAAATCTTGTTTTGTGTTCACCAGATTATCAAAAATAACAGATTTACCTGTTAAAGCTTTATTTTTAAGTAACTTTTTAAAGTCTTTTAGATCTTTATACTGCACGTGCTCTCCTTGTTTAAAACAAACATTCATTCGATCTAAAAGGGCTACTTCGTACGTTTCTTGTAAATTTAAAATAAAAGAAACAGAGGCATCAATATCTGCATTAGATAATTCTGTAGCTATATCATCTGCAGTTAAGATAATAAATCTATTGTGTAGAAATTTATAAGAGGCTTTAAAAGAGGTGTCATCTGATTTCCAGCTTTCTATAAATTTTTTTATTTTTTCTTCTATTACTTCAATTTCATTAGGATAAAACTTTCTACTAGAAGGGTACACCCATACTTTGGCATCTTCAGGTATTTCTTCAAAATCTACAAACATCGTTTTATATTTAAAGTACAAAGGTAACTAAAAGAAAAACCGCAAACAGAAAATCAGTTTGCGGTTTTTTATGAATTTTAAAAAGACTAGTTTTCTTGTGCAGAAAGCTTTGCAACTAAATTTACAAAATCTGCTTGTACACTTTTGCCTTTGTCTTTGTTGTACCAAACCTGTAAATCTTGTTTAAACTGTGGGTCTAATGCACCGTTTTTTTCTTTATAATCTGCCACCATTTTTGTAGCTATAGTTGGTCTTGGTCCCCAAAAATCTAACACATTATTATCTTTATCTAATGCAATTAACTTCGGAATACTTCTGCCTCCATTGGTTAAAAATAAATCCATTAGGTCTAAATTCTCATCTCTTAAAACTATTTTCAAATCAATGTTAGCGGTATCGGATGCTATTTTGTCAAGAATAGGTAAGTTTTGTGCGGCATCTCCGCACCAACCTTCTGTAAGCACTAACCAAGTTTGTGGTTGTTTTACTTTTTGAAATTCTTGAATCGTTTCTTCAGAAATTTTAATGGTTTTATCTAATCGTTTCATTCTTCTATCATTTAACATGCTATAATTGGTTAAATCTTCAGATTGCTCTGGACCGGTAGATTTTCCTTTAATTAATAAATTACTAACTAAACTTCTATAGGCTGCGTATGATATTGCTGTTTTTAAACTATTTTCTATAATTTTTTTCATAAATATAAGATACTGATTTTGATAAGTTAGACGTATAATTACCTATAACTTACAGACGTATTTTAGTATATTAATTAGTATTTATGCAGAAGTAATTTAATTGAATGTAAGTTTTAATTAGAATTTTATATTTTTTGTTATGGTTTTCTTAAAAGAGAATGGTTTGCTATTAATTTGTGTATTTTTGAGTTTTAAACGCAGTTGTGAAATATATATATCTTTTAGTAATACTTGTTTTTACATTTTCTTGCCAGAATAATGAAGGGAAGGATACAGTAAAAAAACCCAAACCATTAATGAGTATTGCAGAAATGCATACTGCAACAGAAAATGTTTTATCTACGCACTTAAAAGAGGTAAAAGATTGGAATGAGCTACAAGACATTGATTCTTTTTTTGTAAAGTTTAGAAAAATTACACCTAATGAGGCGCTAAGCAATGCCATAGAATTAAAAGATTTAATTAAGCATTTAAATGATAGTGTACCAGAAAAATTTAAAATACCTTCTTTAACAGCAAGAATTAATATTTTATACAATGAAGCATTAAGGCTAGCAGATTTAACAAGAATAGGAGCTATAAAGGCTCAAGAAGTAAATACCCAGGTAGATAAAACCATGGCTGCTTTTTCAAATATAAACACCAAGATAAATTCTATTTTAGCGAAAATTAGATTTGAAAATGAAATTGATATAGACGTTACATTTATTGGTTTAGACACTACAAAAATGGATACGTTTTTTAACAAACCAATAAATCAGATAAAAGAAGTAAACCTTTTAAAATCTATAAAGCGAAAACCCGAGAAAATAGGAATAAAGAAGAATAGAGTATTTAAAGGTTTAGAAAAAAGCAAACAATAAGTATGAAAAAAGCAATAACTTTAGGTGTAAGTATCTTTTTATTCTGCGCTTGTGTAACTTCTAATGCGGTTAAAACAGATAAAAGTGCAATCAAAAAAGAAGTGAATACACTTTTAGTTAATTGGCATAAAGCGGCTTCAGATGCAAATTTTAAGGAGTATTTTAGAGTACTGGATAGCACTACTGTTTATATAGGAACTGCCGCAGAAGAAATTTGGACGAAAGAACAGTTTGCCAATTTTAGTAAGCCTTATTTCGATAAAGGAAAAGCATGGTCTTTTACAACTTTAGAACGTAATATATATATGAGTGAGTCAGCAAATATAGTTTGGTTTGATGAACTTATAGATACCTGGATGGGCACTTGTAGAGGTTCTGGTGTATTAGAAAAGAAAGAAGATTCTTGGAAAATTAAGCAATATGTACTTTCTGTAGCGATCCCAAATGACGATATTCAAGCAGTAATTGATATTAAAAAGAAGAACGATGCTATTTTCTTAAAGAGGTATTAAGAAACTACTTCATTTACAACCTTGTAAATTAAATTGCTTTCAAAGCCTTTTCGCATTAAGAAGTCAATTAGTTTTTTCTTTCTTTTATAAATATTCGGTTCAGAAATTACTTCGTTTCTCTTTTCTGTAATTCTGTAAATGGTTGCAATATATTCAGTTTCATCAATTTCTTTTAAAGCTGTTTTTAAATTGTAAGCAGAAATATCTCTAAACTTTAACTCTCTAACAATACGTTGTTTCCCCCAACTTTTAATTCTGAATTTACCCCTTGCATAACTTTTAGCAAAGCGTTCTTCATTTAAAAAATTATCTTTCATTAGACTTAAAAGAATCAATTCTCTAGCCTCAGGTATTACTTGATATTCGCGCATTTTTTGTTCTACTTCTTTATGGCACCGGTCTTGGTAGACGCAATAATTTTCTAGCTTTCGCTTAATTTCATCAACAGTAAAAGATTTTTTCTTTTTTTCAAACATTGCCTCGAAAATACAAAAAGAGGATGAATTCGAAATGATTTCACCCTCTTTTAAATATAAATTATATTCGTTTTAATTTTCTAATTAAATATTTTGTACCTCTTCCTTTAACAAGCCTTTTATTCTCATTTTAAACTTTGTAACTAAAAAGAATAAAATTGGAACAACTACTAAGGTTAAGAAGGTTGCAATGAACAAACCATAAATAACGGTTTTTGCTAAGGGCCCCCAAAAAACAACATTATCACCGCCCATATAAATATTTGCATCAAACTCGCTAAACAAGGTAAAGAAGTTAATATTTAAACCAATTGCCAACGGTATTAATCCTAAAATAGTAGTAATTGCAGTTAATAAAACGGGTCTTAAACGCGCCTTACCAGCTTTTACAACGGTCTCATACAAACTAGTTAAAGGTAAATATGCTGCTTCAGAAACACCATCTTGTATTTTCCTCCTTTGTATTAATAACTCTGTATAATCTAGGAGTACTACACCATTGTTTACAACAATCCCTGCTAAAGAGATAATACCCACCATTGTCATCATAATTACGAATGGTGCACCTGAAATCACCAAACCACCAAACACACCAATAAAACTTAAAAAGATGGCCAACATGATAATTCCTGGTTTAGAGACCGAATTAAATTGGAAGATTAAAATGAAGAAAATCAGCATTAATCCTGTAAAAAAAGCACCAATTAAAAACGTCATTTGTTTGTTTTGCTCTTCAATTTGACCGGTATAATCTATTTTAATTCCTTCGGGTAAATTACTAAAACTCTTCATAGAATTTTGAATTCTTTCTACTACAGCTCCCGCATCTGTCTCTCCCGGAGATAGCGCAGAATATACAGTTACTACCCTTTTTACGTCTTTATGTTTTATAGCACTAAAACCAGAACTATTGGTTTGCCTAGCTACTACAGAAACTGGTATTTCTTTGATTTTACCAGATGCAGGGTCTCTAAAAGTAATTTTTTGATTAAAAACAGCACTTTTGTTGTAGCGGTCTTCTTTGTTAAAACGGACATATATATCATAGTCTTCTCCATCTTTTTTATAAATACCAGCTTTGTTTCCAAAAACAGCCCCTCTTAATTGTTGCCCAACTTGGCCTGCAGAAACTCCTAATTCTCCTGCTTTTTTGCGATCTACCAAAACTTGCATTCCTGGCTTCGATTTGTTTACATCAATCTTTAATTCATCAATACCAGAAATACTTTGCGTATTTAAATAATCTCGCATTCTTTCTGCAGTAATAATTAATTCTTCGTAATTTTCGCCATTTAGTTCTATATTAATAGGTGCACCTGTTGGTGGGCCATTTGCATCTTTTTCAACTGAAATTAAAACTCCCGGATAAATACCTACCAAAGCAGCTTGTACTTTTTGTCTTAAAATTTCACTGTCTTCACCTTTTCTATATTTATACTCTCGCATAGAAGCGGTAATTTTTCCTTTGTGTGGCATTTCTGCAGAAGAACCACCATCAGTTTGTGGATTCCCAGCACCTTCACCCACTTGAGAAACTACACTTTCTACCATGTAATTATAATCATTGGTTGTGTACATGTCTTGATTTAATACACTGTAAACCTTCTGCTCAACCTCTTCTGTAATCTGGTTTGTTTTTTCAATATCGGTTCCTTCAGGGTACTCGATATACACAATAATCTGATTTGGTTTATTATCAGGAAAAAACTCAACTTTAGTTCTTTGTTCTCCTAAAGACCAACCAAAACCAGCAAAAGCAATAAATAGCAACATAAATGTTCCGATAACTAAGACATAAGGTCTCCATCCAGAAAGTGCTTTTTTCAATTGTCTTTCATACCAATTTTCTAAAGAAACTAACGTATTTTTTTGAAAGTAATTAGCAGCTTTTCTTAGAACAAATCTATACACCCACAACATAACTGCTGTAAATATAATTAAGGTCCCTAAAGCATTGTATGCGCCGCCAAAGAAGAAAATTAGCAAACCAACTATCATCATAATACTGGTTAACCTTATAATGCTTTTTATAGGCATGTCTTTGTCTTCGGTTTTCATAAATTGAGAAACCAATACCGAGTTAAAGAAAATAGCTACAAACAATGAAGAACCTAAAACAATAGATAAAGTAATAGGTAAAATAACCATGAATTGCCCCATAATTCCTGGCCAAAGACCTAAAGGAATAAATGCTGCAACAGTGGTTGCTGTAGAAATAATAATAGGAAATGCAATTTCTCCAATTCCTTTTTTAGCAGCTTCTGTTCTAGACATTCCTTCCTCGTCCATTAAACGATACACGTTTTCAACAACTACAATTCCATTATCTACCAGCATTCCTAGCCCCATAATAAGTCCAAAAAGTACCATTGTATTTAGCGTATACCCTAAAGCACCTAAAATCATTAAAGACATAAACATAGACATTGGTATTGCAAAACCAACAAAAAGTGCATTTTTAAACCCTAGGAAAAACATTAAAACAATAACTACTAAAATTACTCCAAAAATAATATTGTTAACCAAATCATCTACTTGCCCAATTGTTTTTGGAGATTGATCATTTGCAATGGTTACTTTTAAATCTTTTGGAAAAATATCAGCTTTCGCATTTTGCACAATAACACCAATTTTATCTGCAGCAGCAACCATATTTTCTCCAGATCTTTTCTTAACATCTAGCATTACTACTGGCGCTCCACTTTCTCTTGCATAGGTGGTTTTATCTTTGTCTTTAAAAGAGATTTCTGCAACATCTTTTAAATAAATAGGATTTCCGTTTTCTGCTTTAATTACAAAATCTCCTAAATCAGAAGGTTGGTCAATTTCACCAATAATACGAATGGTTCTTCTTTGCTGACTTGTAATAAAGTTACCAGCAGACATGGTTATATTTCCACGGTTTATGGCATTTGAAATATCATCAAAACTAACCTTTGCAGCCATCATTTTGTAAATATCTACAGCAACCTCTACTTCTTTGTCCTGTGCGCCACGAATGGCTACTTTCTTTATTTCTGTTAAATCTTCGATTTCATCTTGTAGATACTCTCCAAATTCCTTCAATTTAGAAACCGGGTAATTACCAGAAATATTAATATTTAGAATTGGTACTTCCTCAGACATGCTCAATTCAAAAACATTAGGCGTTACTTTTGCGCCATTAAATGTTGGCCAGTCTTCACCTGCCGTCTCTTGATCTATTTCATCTTTTACTTTCTGCTTTGCTTTATCAACGGGAATACTCTCATCAAACTCAACAGTAATAATAGAATAATCTTCTTGCGATGTAGAAGTGATTTCTACCACATTACTTACCGATTTTAGTTTGTCCTCTAAAGGGTTTGTAATCAGTTTTTCTATGTCCTCTGCTGTGTTCCCAGGGTATACAGAGCTAATATAAATTTTGGTTTCATTAATCTCTGGAAAGTTTTCTCTTGGCATTGTAAAGTATGCAGTAACTCCTAAATAAAGAATTAAAAACATCGATACGTAAATAGTAGTCTTATTATTTATGGCCCAAGAAGAAAGCTTAAATTCTTTCTCTACTTGTTTATTTTCATTTTTCATTTTTCTACTATTTATTAAGCACTTTTACAACTTGTCCGTTATTTATACTTCTTGCACCTTCCAAAACTATTTCTGCTCCTGCTGCAAGGTTATTAGTAACTTCAATAAAATCTCCTTGTGTTTTGCCGGTTTCTATAACTAATCTTTCTGCAACCCCCTCATTATTGTCTTTTTTATCTCTTATAATATAAATAAACTGCGCTCCTTTTGCATTTTCAGAAATAATACTTTGCGGTATTAAAATGGCATTTGCATTTGTATAATCGTTTAATTTTAATCTTGCAGTTAAGTTTGGTTTTACTTTTCCGTTTAAACTAGGAACTCCTATTTCTATTTTAAAAGAACGATTACTTGGATTAATAAAGTTTCCAACCTGTCTTACTTTAGAGGCTACAGTTTCACCTAACACCGTGAAGTTTACACTTACAGCTTTGTTTTTAGTAATACTAGAAATGTAGGTTTCTGGAACTTCTGTTTCTATATACATGTTAGAAAGGTTTATAATTCTAAAAATTTCTGAACCCCTTCCTGGGGCAACTACAACTCCTCTTTCTTTAAAAACATTATCTATAATTCCTGAAAAAGGAGCTCTAATATTGGCTTTTTCTAATTGATTTTTTAACTGATTTACAGCACTGGTTTGTGCTTCAAAAGAAGTTTTTGCTTGAAGAAATTGCATCTCAGATCCAATTTTTTGAGACCACAATCTTTTTTGACGGTTATAGGTAGTTTTTGCCAACTGCGCGTTTGCATTCAGTTGGGCTAGTTGTTCAGACATTCCGCCATCATCTATGTTGGCTAAAATTTGTCCTTTTGCAACTTGTTGTCCTTTTTTCACAAAGACAGTTTTTAAAATCCCAGGCATTTCAGGGTAAATTAAAACATTCTGTTTTGTTTGTACATTTCCCTGCAACTCTATAAAGTGTGTAAAAACGGTTTCTTTTGCGGTAAAAGTAGTGATTAGTGGTATGTTTTTATCTGCATTTAAAGCATCTAAATGGTCGTTTAATTGTTTTAACTCAACAGATATTGCTTGTTGTTTTGTGTCTAATGCTGCTTTCTTAGATTTTATTTGAGCAAGATCGTTAGTTGCTATAATACCTGCAACAGAAGTTGCTTTTTTACCTTCACAAGAAGTTAAAATGAGCACAGTTAAAAGTGTGAAATATATTTTTTTCATAATAGTTTAGTTATTTAATTTGTAGGTTTAATGCGTTTTCTAAGGTTGCTTTTTTTGCAATTATGCTTAACATAGATTGAATGTAATTTTGCTGTTGTGCGTATAATTGATTTTGTGCTTGTAATAAATCGAAGCTAGAAGAAATACCTTCAAAAAATTTAACACGTTGTTTCTTTTCTATGCGCTGTGCTAAATCTACATTTCTCTTTGAAGTCTGGTAGTTTTCAATACTTAATTGATACTCATTTTTTGCTTTTTGAGCCTGTAAAGAAAGTTTCTGCTTCATTTCTTCTAACCTTATGTCTGCGTTGTTTAAGGCTATTTTTGCCTGAGCCGTTTTCGCTTTTCTACTAAAGCTGCTAAAAATAGGTACATTTAAGCTTACGCCTAACAGAGAAGAATCAAACCATTGCTGATTATTGTTTAGAAATGTAAAAGAATCTGAAAAAGCTTGCTTACCATAATTCACAAAGGCTGTTAAACTTGGTAAAGCCTTACTTTGCTCTAATTTCATCATTAAACGTTTTGTTTCTCTGTCGTTCTCAGAAATCCTAAAATCAATATGATTAGAAAAATCAAATGTTTTACCAATTAATTCTAAATTTATATTGTTTTCTGCTAAACCATCTAAGGAATCTGTTAATAGTAGCTCTGTGTTAATAGAGCTTCCTAGAGAAATATTTAGCATTTGATATGCAATTTCCTTCATTCTAATGACACTATTTCGTTGATTTTTTAGATTTCCTAATGTAATTTCTAGCTGTTCTACATCTTCTTCCTCATTAAAACCATTTTCATAAATTTTTTGAACATCTCTAAAGTTTTGTGTTAGAATTTTAATATTTGCCTCTAAAATTTCAATGCTTTTTTCTGTAACCAGCACATTTCCATAAGCATTAATAACTGCTTCTCTAGTTAACAATACTGTTTTTTCTTCTGCTTGTTTCGATATTTTTAGAAAGGTTTTAGAAGCTTGTAGGGCTACTATATAAGAGCCGTCAAATAGAAGCTGTGTTAAAGTTACAGAAGCATTTAGGTTTTGTTTGGTGCCAAAAACTACAGGAATAAATCCTTCTGCTTCTTCAGGACTACTTTCTCTATTGATATCAAAAAAATCTTCCACAGTTTCTACAACAGATTCTCTATTATCAAAAGCTGCAGCCGGTAATAAAGAAACAGGCTGTTTTAAAAAATTCTGATAATCTAATCTTGCATTTACTTGTGGCAAACCACTAGCGGTGGTCTCCCAAACGATTTCTTTCGCTTTTTTAATATCATTTTTAGCTATTTTGGTGTTGTAATTATTCTTTAAAGCATAATCAATTGCTTCTTTTAAAGAAAGTTGTAGGGTCTTTTCTTGTGCATTGGTAATATGTATAAAAAAGACGGTAAAAATTACCAGTACTATTTTTTTCATTTGTTATTTATTTCTGTGTTAATTGTTTTTTTAATTCTTGTAATCCCTTTTCTGTTGCAATTCCTCTTATATGATACTCTAAGTAATGATTCATTAATGTATTCATAGAATAATCTGTTAATGGAAATAACTCTATATTCTTGATACCTACCATTCCGTTAAAATAAATTCTAGAGGTAAATTCTAAATTTATATTATCTCTATACAAACCAATTTCAATTCCTTTTTTGAGATTATTTATCACGCAAACTTGCATTACGTCAAATTGTTTTTGTGTTAAAGAGGCGTATATTTTAGGATAATATTTTTGAAGTTGATATTGCGGTGATGATTTTTCATCTTTTAAATGCTTCATAACAAATCTTTTGATTGAAAATATTTCTTCAATAGGATTCATTTTTAATTCACAAATAGTATCAATTCCAAAACTAACAGTATCAAACATATACTCAGTTACTGCAGCAACTAATTCTGTTTTATTCTCAAAATACTTATAAATTGTTTTTTTTGAAACGCCTAGTTTACTGGCTATTTCGTCCATAGTTACACTCTTAAAACCTAAGTTTAAGAACAATTCTTTTGAGGTATCTAAAATTTTATGTTTCATAATCTGAGTGCAAATATACAACTGGAAACTTTAGAAACAAAAAAAGTTTCCAAAGTTTTAAGTATTTTTTAACGTTTCATTATTGAAGTAGTATTTCTTTATATTATTTTTACAAAAAAATATAGATTTGGACATTTTACATTATCAAAAGGAATTTCTATCTTACTTAGAATCAAAACAATGGATTCATGAACCTAAAAACTTATATGAACCAATAGATTATATTTTAAAATTAGGAGGAAAAAGGATTCGTCCGGTATTAACTTTAATGGCCGCAGATATTTTTTCTAGCGATTTTAAAAAAGCAATGCCTGCAGCTTTAGCGGTGGAAGTTTTTCATAATTTCACTTTAATTCATGACGATATTATGGATGCTGCACCTTTAAGAAGAGGTAAGGCTACTGTGCATGAGAAATGGGACACCAATACAGGAATTCTTTCTGGAGATGCCATGTTGATTCTAGCATACCAATATTTTGAGAATTATGAACCTATTGTTTTTCAGAAATTAGCAAAACTCTTTAGTAAAACAGCTTTAGAAGTTTGTGATGGGCAGCAATTGGATGTAGATTTTGAAACTAGAAATGATGTTACGATTCCTGAATATATTAACATGATTCGTTTAAAAACTTCTGTTTTGGTCGCTGCAGCTCTAAAAATGGGTGCAATTGTTGCAGAGGCAAATGATGAAAATGCCAATTTAATTTACGATTTTGGTTTAAATCTAGGACTTGCCTTTCAATTACAAGACGATTACTTAGATACCTTTGGAGATCCAGAAACATTTGGAAAACAGGTTGGTGGAGATATTATAGAAAATAAAAAAACGTATTTATATTTAAAGGCGCTAGAAGTTGCCTCGGAAGATGATAAAGGAAAGTTAGCATATCTATACAGAAAAAAACTAGCAGATAGCGCAGATAAGATTTCCGACGTTAAAAGAATCTTTGAATTAAATGATATTCCGTTATTAATAAAGCAAGAAATAGAGAGTTTTACAGAAAAAGCTTTTAATACTTTAGCCCAAATGAACATTAAAGATACAGATAAACAGAACCTTAAGAACTTTGGCTTTTGGTTAATGAATAGATCTGTTTAAGATTCTTGTTTTTTATTGTATCATTTTAAAATAAATAGTACATTTGCACCCAATAATTTTGGTCCCATAGCTCAGCTGGTTAGAGCATCTGACTCATAATCAGAGGGTCCTTGGTTCGAGCCCAAGTGGGACCACTTTATTAAAACCTCAATAAATTGTTAATCAATTAGTTGAGGTTTTTTGTATTTATTAACGGTACGATTAACTTACGGCTGATATACTTTTACCTTCCTTTTATTAAAATTAATTCAAAAATAAAGTTGGGTTTTAGAACACATGTGCTACATTTCTTGCATTCTATGAATCTTTTTAAGGCACGAAAAACAATATATAAAGTCTAAAAAATCTGATTAATGAAGTTCATTTGAAACCATTTAAACTCATTGAAAACCAATACTAATAAATTCTTATTTTACCAATTCCCTGGATCTTGAGGTACTGACGCTGCTTGCGCCTCTTTAGGATTCAATATCATAAAAGTACCCAATGCAGTAAGCGTTGCATACTTCACCATTTTTTTAACTGCAGCCTTTCTACCAATACCTTCAGAAGATTGCTTATTTTCTTTTGTTTTCATATTAGTCTATCTGTATTTTTTTAGTAAGTAATTGGTTGTTAGAATTTAACTGTATTATGTAAATTCCGCTACTTAAACCATATGTAGAAAGCGTTTCACTTGAAGTGGTAAGTGCTTTTACACGTACCTCTTTTCCTAAAATAGTATACAATTTAATGATAGCTTCACTTCTTAAACCCTCTATGGTTATAAAATCATTTCCTTTTCCTTTATATACATTTATCAATTTTGTGGTTAAGCTATCTTCATTGCCAAGTACGTTTGTAGTTAAATGGATGTAAAATCTACCAGCTTCACTAATTGTGTTTTGTGTAGTTAATTCAAAGTCTTTTTCTTGTAATAGAGTTGTTGTGCCGTTTAAAGTATCCTCTAAATATATATTGATGTCTTCTGTAAGGCTATTGTTTGCGATACGTACGCGAATTACTTGCCCTTCTTCTTGGTGTAAAACCAATGGTATTGTTGTACTATTCATATGCACAATACCCATTGCATTTATAGAAAAATTAATTCCTTGTTCTCCTTCAACTAGCCTTGAAGAAATAGGTGTTGTCTGGCTAAAAGTACCAGCATCATAACCAGGGTCTAAGCCTAAAGTTAAGCCTTCTTTAAAGTAAAATTTTGTTGTACCTATTATAGAATTATTATTATGCATTTCTAAAATTAATTCATAACTTGTATTTGTTGTTTTCGCTACTATAAAGTCATCACCTCCTGTGATTGTCTGCATTGCTGGTGTAAAAATAACTGTATCTTCAATAGTGTCATCTGCAGCAATAAAAAATGCTTGCCCTGGAGCAATATATAATGGCGTGTTAGAGATTTGGTTATAAATTGTATAACCAGTGCCATCTGCATCATAGCCATAGACTGCCTCAAACGAGTCGTCTAATTTCAATGTATTTACGGTTATAAAGTTATTAGTAGCATCTGCCTCTATGTTTCCTTTAATATAAGAAGGAAATGGGTTTGCTACCAAATTCCAACGCCTACCAGTACCTAAATTCGCTGCATCATTATTTTGAATCGTAATTGTTTGGTTTCCAGTTGCAACAGTTCCTGTAAATGCAAGTGTACCGCCACTTGTGGTTGCCATTTGGTAGCCTTGCCCTAAATTTAAACTTCCTGTAGTTGCTATAGTTGCGTTTGTCCAAGTATCTGAAATGTTATCATAAGAACCTACTGCGTATAAACTACCGTTTCTAGCGATAGAGGATGCGTTACTAGTTTCCGTTATAAAAGAATTAATAGTTAGCCCAGATACAGGAGACCCTATTAAATCCCACTCACCAGCACCTACTTGGTTAACATATCTATTATAAATAATATTCCCTGTAGCAGTACCGCTAACAATTATAGAAGAAAACTCATCTGAATCTGAATTTAAAGTAACCGTGCCGCTATTAGAAAAGTTACCTGGCACTGTAATATAACTTGTTTTTCCTATGGTAATGCTACTACCAGATTTTATAGTTAAGTCTTGGCCACTAACTAATTTAGGTAGTAATAAAAAAAGTATAAATAGTTTTTTCATACTATAAATTTACTTAGTAAAATAAGTGAAATTATTAGTATTCGTCTAGACCCCTTTAACTATAGACTAAAGGTAAGATTTGATAAGACGAGAGGTTGTGAGTCTAAAAGGTTTATTAATTCTGAACGTTTTGATATACTTATAGGCATATCTTATTCTTTTAATTCAGCTATTTACAAACCTCCTTTTTTAAGAGAGTTTTTTTTAAATTTATTTACAGCTCTTTTTTAATTAATACTATGCGATAATCAATTTTCTCAAATTAGCCTTGATTTTTTTTCCTTAGACAAGATTCAAATGCAATCGGCCAACTTTGGTTATTTATTAAAAGTGATACCATTTTTTCTTTTCTTGAGCACCTCCATAACCATAACCATAACCATAACCATAAGCATGACTACTTCTTTTCATGCCATTAACTACATATGCCATATTCTTTAGCTTGCGTTCTTTTGCTAATTTCAAAGAATAGTTAATCAACTTTTTATCTGTATATCTAAACCGTGTCACAAGTAGTGTTATATCTGCACTTGCTGCAAAGATCAACGTATCCGATACTAATTGGGTAGGTGCAGAATCTATGACTACATAATCATACTTATTTTTAAGCTTAGACATTAAAGTTTCAAAACGTGGGTTTGCTAAAATAGTCGTTGGGATTGATTGCGCTATTCCACTAAATATAATATCAAACGACGATAAATCTTCAGAAAAAGGAATTGTTATTTCATGTATATCTAATTTTGAATCGAGTACATAGTTAATAATTCCTTTTTTTGGTTTTTCTAAGTTTAAGAATTTATGGATTTTTGGATTTCTAAGATCTCCACCCAGAAGAACTACCTTTTTGCCTTTTTCAGCCAATGATTTTGCTAAATTTACAGCAATGAAAGTCTTTCCTTCTCCTGAAATAGAGGATGTTACTAATATGGAAATTCCACTTTCTTCGGTTGCCTTTGGTTTTATAAATAAGGTATTATACATTAAAGTTCTAAAAACTTCTTGTTGATGTGCTTTTTCGGTTAAGTTATTTAATGGTTCATTCTTAAATAAAGGAATTTCATAAAGTATAGGAATTTCTTTTGTAACGGCTGTTATATCTTTACTTTCAAAAATCTTTGAATTTAATAAAAACAGCAAATATATAATTCCAAAAGGAACAAGGAGTCCACTAGCTAAGGCGATCAAATAAATTTCTTTATTTGATGTATTTGGGAGCGGGTCAGTGAAGCCGAAGTCTATTACTTTTACATTGGATGTTGTAATTCCAAAGTTTATGGCTGCTTCCTCTCGTTTACGCAGCAGCATCATATATAAATTTTCTTTTAATTCTTGTTTGCGTTCTATTGTTCGCAAAATATTTTCTTTCTTCGGTATCTCAGCAAAAGTATTATTTGTAATAACTTGTGCTTTCTTAATTTGTTTTAACGAAGTTTTTAATTGTTGTTTATATCCGTCTGTAGAACTAATAATATTACGTTTAATTTCTAAAATAGTTGCTTTTAAAAGTTTTAATTTTGGATTGTTTTCTCCTGCGCTTTGTTTGTAGTCGTAAACTTCGAGTACAGAATTATTAAAGTCTGTCTCTTATACACATCTGACGCTGCCGACGATATGCAGTGTG
>OJDN01000319.1_pt1 | contig 17627 bp, 16 predicted proteins | sample 1592731 | NCBI WGS metagenome assembly OJDN01 (sample SAMN05416881, study PRJEB24817) | seawater metagenome | isolation source: Sea water | place: Canada:Atlantic | collected 2013-11
CTTTTTTTCCGTCAGCACCTAGATACGTTTCTTCAACCTCAATAGGAACTATTTGATCTTGAAAACGGTTCTCTGACTGTGCTTTTAATGCTTTCATATGAGAGTTAAAAGCAAACTCATCTTGGTCTTCTCTAGAGACTTTGAATTGATTTGCCACTGCTTCTGCAGTATTTCCCATGCCCCAGTAATAATCTGCATGACCGTCTTTTATGGTGTCATAATTCAATTCTGGTTTAAAACCTGTCATTGGTACAGAACTCATGCTTTCTGCTCCACCTGCAATAATACAACTTGCCATTCCTGCTTGAATTTTTGCTGCTGCCATTGCAATCGTTTCTATTCCTGAAGAACAGAATCTATTTACAGTAACTCCAGGAACGTCTACAGAATTTAATCCTATTAAAGAGATAAAACGTGCCATGTTTAATCCTTGAGAACCTTCTGGCATTGCGTTTCCTACAATTACGTCATCGATACGTTTTACGTCTAGATTTGGTAATTCTTTCATCATGTGCTGAATAGTTTCTGCACCTAATTCGTCTGCACGTTTAAAGCGAAAAACGCCTTTTGGAGCTTTTGCAACTGCAGTTCTATATGCTTTTACGATATATGCTTGTTTGCTCATAATTTCTAGTTTCTTAAAGGTTTTCCAGTTTTTAACATATTTTGAATTCGCTCTAGCGTTTTACGCTCTGTACACAGTGATAAAAAGGCTTCTCTTTCTAGGTCTAACAAGTATTGTTCTGAAACCATTGTAGGTTCAGATAAATCTCCACCGGCCATTACATACGCTAGCTTATTAGCTATTTTCATATCGTGTGCACTAATGTATTTAGAATCTTTCATAGAATCTGTTCCTACTAAGAACATTCCCAATGCTTGTTTTCCTAATACTTTTACATCTTTTCTTGTAACAGGTTGGGTATAACCACTTTCTGCCATTAATTTAGCATGTGATTTTGCAGTTGCAATTTGTCTCTCTTTATTTACAACAATAACATCCTTTCCTTTTTGAAGTAAACCTAAATCAAATGCTTCATAAGCTGAAGTAGAGACTTTTGCCATACCTATGGTTAAGAAGTTTTCTTGTAGAATATTAAGTTCTACATCTCCTTTACTAAAAGAATCTGATGCTCTTAAAGCCATTTCTTTAGAACCACCACCACCAGGAATTACACCAACTCCAAATTCGACTAATCCCATATAGGTTTCTGCTGCTGCAACAACTTTATCTGCGTGTAAAGAAATTTCACAACCACCACCTAAAGCCATTCCATGCGGAGCAGAAATAGTTGGGATTGAAGAATAACGCATGCGCATCATTGTGTCTTGAAAATATTTGATAGCATAATTTAATTCTTCATATTCTTGCTCTACAGCCATCATGAAAATCATACCAATATTTGCACCAACAGAAAAGTTTGGAGCTTGATTACCAACAACCAAACCTTGAAAGTCTTTTTCTGCTAAATCAATTGCTTTGTTAATACCTGCTAAAACATCTCCACCAATGGTGTTCATTTTAGATTGGAATTCTAAATTTAAAATACCGTCTCCAATATCTTCAATTACAACACCAGAATTTTTAAATACGGCATTCGTTTTTCTAATATTATCTAAAATAATAAATGATTCTTGGCCTGGTTTCTTAGTTGCAGATTTCGATGGAATATCATAAAAATAAGTTGTGCCTTCTTTAATTGAGTAGAAAGAAGTTGCACCAGAAGCTAACATATCTGTAATCCAAGTTGCAGGTTCAGTTCCTTCAAGCTTCATTAATTCAATTCCTTTCTCGATACCAACTGCATCCCAAATTTCGAAAGGTCCATTTTCCCAACCAAAACCAGCTTTCATAGCATCGTCTATTTTGAATAGCTCATCAGAAATTTCAGGAATTCTATTTTGAACATAGGCAAACATCGCTGCAAAGTTCTTTCTATAGAATTCACCTGCTTTATCTTTTCCGCCAATTAATACCTTAAATCTATCAATTGGTTTGTCTATTGTTTTTGTTAATTCTAAAGTTGCAAATTTTGCTTTCTTAGATGGGCGGTACTCTAAAGTGTCTAAATCTAAAGTTAGAATTTCTTTTTTCCCGTTCGCATCGACAGATTTTTTATAAAAACCTTGGCCTGTCTTGCTTCCTAACCACTTATTATCCATCATGGTATTGATAAAACCAGGAAGTTTAAATAATTCATGAGCTTCATCATTAGGACAGTTTTCATAAATACCGTTGGCAACATGCACTAAAGTATCTAAACCAACAACATCTACCGTTCTAAAAGTAGCAGATTTTGGTCTACCAATAACAGGTCCCGTTAATTTGTCTACTTCTTCAACAGTTAAACCCAATTCTTTTACTTGATGAAATAAAGACTGAATTCCGAAAATTCCGATTCTATTTCCAATGAAAGCAGGTGTGTCTTTGGCTAAAACAGAAGTTTTTCCTAAGAATTTTTCACCGTACATCATTAAGAAGTCGGTAACTTCTTGAGCGCAATCTGGACCAGGAACAACTTCAAAAAGTTTTAAATATCTTGGCGGATTAAAAAAGTGAGTTACGGCAAAATGCTTTTTAAAATCTTCACTTCTTCCTTCATTCATAAACTGAATAGGAATACCAGAAGTATTAGAAGAAATAATAGTTCCTGGAGTTCTATGTTTTTCTAGTTTTTCAAAAACGATCTTTTTAATATCTAGTCTTTCAACTACAACTTCCATAATCCAATCTACATCAGCAACTTTTGCAATGTCATCTTCTAAATTACCTGTAGTAATTCTGTTTGCAAATTTCTGATGATAAATAGGTGAAGGTTTCGATTTTAAAGAAGTTGTTAATGCGTCATTTACTAAACGATTGCGAACAACTTTGTCTTCTAACGTTAATCCTTTTGCTTTTTCTTTAGCTGTTAATTCTCTTGGAACAATATCCAATAAAAGAACTTCTACACCAATATTAGCAAAATGACAAGCAATACCACTTCCCATAATTCCGGAACCAATAATTGCTATTTTTTTAATTCTTCTAGTCATTTGGTTGATTTTTAAACTGCTTTTTTGCTTGTTTCTTTATAAATTTCTTTGTCTGCAATTAATTTATTTATTATTGAAGTTACTTTAAAAAAACCATCTAAATCTTTTTCGGTAACATTCGTAATAACGGTTTCATTAAACTGAATTACATGACCTTTAGATACTTTGCGCATTTCTTTGCCGTAATCTGTTAATTTTATAAGTACGCTTCTTCCATCATCTGGATTTTTCTCTCTAGAAATTGCTCCTTTATCTTCCATGTTTTTTAAAATTCTAGAAAGACTTGTTGGTTCCATTCCCATTAAAGGCCCCAGAGCTGTAGATGGCGTTCCTTTTTCTTTATCAATATTTAATAAAACAAATGCTGTAGCCATGGTGCTATCGTGCTTTGCGGCTTGTTCATTGTATACTTTTGCAACGGCTTGCCAAGTTGCTCTTAATTGATGATCGATTGATTTATGCTTATTCATTGCTCCAAATATATACTAATTTATTATGCATGCATAGCAAATTGTAAAAAAGTTATGCACGCATAGTAAATTTTAACACAATTTTACTGTAACGTTTTTAGTTGTTGAACAACTAATACTAAGAAAATATGTAGTTTTGTTTAGCTTTCTATTCAAAAAAAAGAAAATTTTATTTATGAAAAATTTATTAGAAATTAATAATGTTGTAAAAAAATATGGCGATTTTACAGCATTAAATGATGTTTCCATTCACATACCAAAAGGCAGCGTTTATGGTTTGTTAGGTCCTAATGGTGCAGGAAAAACTTCATTAATTAGAATCGTTAATCAGATAACATTACCAGATAGCGGATCTATTATTTTAGATGGCGAAGTTTTGGCGCCGCATCATACCGCACAAATTGGTTATTTACCAGAAGAACGTGGTTTGTATAAATCTATGAAAGTAGGTGAGCAAGCTTTGTATTTAGCGCAGTTAAAAGGATTGAGTAAAGCAGAGGCAAAAAAACGATTGAAATATTGGTTTGATAAATTTGATATTTCTGCATGGTGGAATAAAAAAATAGAAGAACTGTCAAAAGGAATGGCGCAAAAAGTACAGTTTATTGTAACGGTAATGCACAAGCCAAAGTTGTTGATTTTTGACGAGCCTTTTTCTGGTTTCGACCCTATAAATGCACAATTAATTGCTAATGAAATTTTACAGTTACGGGATGAAGGGGCAACTATTATTTTCTCTACTCATAGAATGGAATCTGTTGAAGAAATGTGTGATGAAATTGCTTTGATTGATAAGTCTAATAAAATTCTAGATGGAAAGTTAGTAGATATTAAACGTGAATTCAGAACTCATACTTTTCAGGTGGGTTTAAAAACAGCAAATATAGTAGCAGTAGAAAAGGAGTTAAAAGAGAAATTTAAAGTGTTTCCTGCAGATTTTAAATTATTAAACGAAGGTCTGGCTTTAAATGTAAAGTTAAATGCTACCGATAATTCTAACGATTTACTATCATTTCTAACAAGTAGAGGAGAAGTGCAGCATTTTGTAGAATTGATACCAAATGCAAATGATATTTTTATTCAGGCAATAAATAAAAACAGTTAATTATGAATAAGTTAAAATTAATTATTCGCAGAGAATTTATTGCAAAGGTTCGAAATAAATCATTTATAATGATGACTTTTTTGAGTCCAATAATTTTGGTTGGTATGGGTTTTTTGATCTATTTTCTAACACAGAAAAATGATGAAAAAATTAAGGAGATTGTGTATGTAGACAATTCTGGTATGTTCTCTAAAGAAGATTTTAGAGACACAAAGACTATTAAATACACAGATTATTCTGCCCTAGGAGTGGCGTTGACCAAGAAAAAAGTTGAAGAGGGCAATTATTACGGGGCACTTCTAATTCCGAAACAAGACAGCTTAGAATTATTGGCAAAATCAATAGAATTTTATTCAAAAGATTCTCCAGGAATGTCTGTTATAAGTTCTTTAGAAAATAAAATTGAACAGAAAATTAGAAACGAGAAACTAAATAGTTTTGGCATTGATTTAGAAAAGATAAAAGCTTCTAAAATTAATACAGACATTAAAATGTTGAATTTTTCTGGTGAAGAATCTTCAAAATTAATAAACGGATTAAAAATTGGTGTTGGTGCAATTTCAGGCTACCTATTAATGATGTTTGTAATTATCTATGGATCTTCTGTTATGCGAAGTGTTATCGAAGAAAAAACAAGTAGAATTATAGAAATTATTGTTTCTTCTGTAAAACCTTTTCAACTAATGTTGGGTAAAATCTTAGGAAACGCATCTGCAGGTTTATTACAGTTCTTAATATGGGGAATTATAATTTTTGTTATCTCTACCGTGGCTTCTGCTGTTTTTGGGGTAGATATGGCAGAAATGCAATCCGCAAGAATACCTGCAGAACAAATGGATGCTGTAAAACAAGCTACAGCTGGCGACAAGGGGCAACTTATTATTCAAGAAATTTTGAAATTACCGCTTCTAAAAATGTTTGTGTTATTTATTTTTTACTTTTTAGGAGGCTTTATGTTATACAGTTCTCTTTTTGCAGCTGTTGGCGCAGCCGTAGATAATGAGACAGATACACAACAATTTATGTTGCCTATTATGCTCCCTTTAATTTTGGGTGTTTATGTTGGTTTTGCTACTGTTATTAATGATCCGCATGGTTCTATAGCAGTTTTATTTTCACATATTCCGTTTACAAGTCCTATTGTAATGTTAATGCGTGTACCTTTTGGTGTCTCTTGGACAGAGTTAATAATTTCTATGACGTTATTATTGGTTACTTTTGTTTTTATGGTGTGGTTGGCTGCAAAAATCTACAGAGTTGGTATTTTGATGTATGGAAAGAAACCAACATATAAAGATTTATATAAATGGTTAAAATATAAAGGCTAGATGCAAGATAAATTAGAACAAGTAGCAGATACTATTTTTGAGGAGGCTAATTCAATTTTAGATTATACTTTTACGTTTAGTGAAGAAATAAGTATTTCTTTTAAAGGGTTATTATCTGTGGTAATTGCCATTATTATAACTGCTTTTGTGCTAAAATTAGTAAGAAGATTTATTACTAGAAAGATACCAGATAATGATAAAGTTAAGTTCGTAAGTGTTTTTAGCTATATAAGATGGGTAATATTTATAGCTATTTTTTTAATTGCTATGGATGCTTCAGGAGTAAATGTAACAGCACTTTTCGCTGCATCAGCGGTACTTTTAATTGGTGTTGGTCTAGCTTTACAGACCTTATTTCAAGACATAATATCGGGTATTTTTATTCTAGTAGACCAGTCTGTACATGTTGGTGATATTATTGAATTAGAAGGTAAAGTTGGTAGGGTTTTAGATATAAGACTAAGAACTACAAGAGCTGTAACTATTGATAATAAGGTTTTAGTGATTCCGAATCATTTGTATTTAACTAATATTTTGTTTAATTGGACAGAAAACGGATCAGAAACAAGAGAGTCTGTGAATATTGGTGTAGCCTATGGTAGCGATGTCGTACTTGTAAAACAACTATTATTAGAGTCGGCTAAAAATCATAAAAAGGTTTTAATATCGCCAGTTCCTAAGGTGTTGTTTACTGATTTTGCTGATAGTTCTTTGAATTTTCAACTTATTTTTACGCTAAATGATAGCTTTGAAACTAGATTTGTACAAAGTGATTTGCGTTTTGAAATAGATAAAAAATTTAGAGAGCATAATATTACAATTCCTTTTCCTCAGAGAGATGTTCATGTTTTTCAAAATAAGGTATAAGTAAAAGAGTTATCGAGCATTGGGTTTAGGATTCAATATTGTTTTCAGCAAACCTTTAAATTAAAAATGGATGAGTAAGATATTAATTATTGAAGATGAAGCAGCCATTAGAAGGGTTTTATCAAAAATTATTTCAGAAGAAAATGAATCTTATAATGTAGAGCAAGCAGAAGACGGTTTGTTGGGAATTGAAATGATTATGAATAATGATTATGATTTGGTTTTATGCGATATTAAAATGCCAAAAATGGACGGTGTTGAGGTGTTAGAAAAAGCGAAGAAAATTAAACCAGAAATACCAATTGTTATGATTTCTGGGCACGGAGATTTAGATACAGCAGTAAATACAATGCGCTTGGGTGCTTTTGACTACATATCTAAGCCACCAGATTTAAATAGGCTTTTAAATACTGTAAGAAATGCATTAGATAAGAAAGTACTGATTGTAGAAAATAAACGTCTAAAAAATAAAGTAAGCAAAAGTTACCAGATGATTGGTGAAAGTCTTGCTATTACTCATATTAAAGATATTATAGAAAAAGTAGCTGCTACAGATGCAAGAGTTTTAATTACTGGCCCAAACGGAACAGGAAAAGAATTAGTAGCGCATTGGTTGCACGAAAAATCAGACAGAGTAAAAGCGCCAATGATTGAAGTAAACTGTGCTGCAATTCCTTCAGAACTAATAGAAAGTGAGCTATTCGGTCATGTAAAAGGTTCTTTTACAGGAGCAAATAAAGACAGAGCAGGTAAGTTTGAAGCTGCAAATGGGGGTACTATTTTTTTAGATGAAATTGGAGATATGAGTTTGTCAGCACAAGCAAAAGTATTACGTGCTTTGCAAGAAAGTAAAATTTCTAGAGTTGGTTCAGATAGAGATATAAAGGTAAATGTTAGAATTGTTGCTGCTACTAATAAAAATCTAAAAGAAGAAATTTCTGAAGGTAGGTTTCGAGAAGATTTGTATCATAGGTTAGCCGTAATTTTAATTAAAGTACCTGCATTAAATGATAGAAGAGAAGACATTCCTTTATTAATAAGTTTTTTCGCCAATAAAATAGCCAAGGAACAAGGAATGCCAGAAAAAGCATTTTCTTCACAAGCGATTACTTTATTGCAAGAATATGATTGGACTGGTAATATACGTGAGTTAAGAAATGTTGTGGAACGTTTAATAATTCTTGGAGAAAAAGAAGTTTCTGTAAATGATATAAAATTATTCGCTAATAAGTAAATTGAATATAAACCTTTAATAGATACCGAATCAGACCATTTAAAAAAGGGAATCAAAATAACTTGATTCCCTTTCTTTATAACATTTAGACTGTATTACTCTTTAATATCAAATAAACCTAGGTGCATCACCTTTGTCCAGGCAATTACAAAATCGTTAACAAAGCGTTCTTTTGCATCATCTGCAGCATACACTTCGGCAATAGCTCTTAATTCTGTGTTTGATCCAAAAATTAAATCTGCTCTTGTTCCTCTAAATTTAATAACACCTGTTTTTCTATCCGATCCCTCAAATAAAGTGTCGTCATTAGAAGTTGCTTTCCAAGTGGTGCTAAAATCTAAAATATTTACCAAGAAATCATTCGAAAGGGTGCCAACAGTATCTGTGAATATTCCATATTTAGAAGCATCATAATTGGTTTCTAAAGTTCTCATACCGGCAACTAAAACAGTCATTTCTGGAATGCTAAGCGTTAATAATTGTGCTTTGTCAATCAATAATTCTTCCGCTGCTAGATTTAAATCTTTCTTAATAAAGTTTCTAAATCCATCTGCTTTGGGCTCTAAATAACCAAAAGAAATTACATCTGTTTGTTCTTGAGAAGCATCTCCTCTTCCAGAGGTAAAAGGAACATCAATAGCATATCCTGAATTTTTTACTGCTTTTTCAATGGCTACAGTTCCACCTAAAACAATTAAATCTGCCATAGAAACAATACCGTTAAACTCTTTTTGAATGGCCTCTAAAATAGTAAGTACTTTTTTTAGTTCGTACGGATTGTTTACTGCCCAACTTTTTTGAGGTTCTAAACGAATTCTGCCTCCATTTGCGCCACCTCGCATGTCTGAACCTCTATATGTTGAGGCAGACGCCCAGGCAGTAGTTGCTAATTGAGAAATTGATAAATTGGTGTTTGAAATAGCCTCTTTTAATGTTTTAATTTCTGAATTAGAAAGTTTTGTTCCTTGAGGAATTGGATCTTGCCAAAGCAACTCTTCCTGTGGAACTTCTGGACCTAAATAACGAGAAATTGGGCCCATGTCTCTGTGAGTTAATTTATACCATGCTCTTGCAAAAGCATCTTCAAAAGCTTTGTGATCTTTATGAAAACGTTTAGAAATTTCTAAATATTTAGGATCTACTTTTAAAGCGATATCCGCAGTAGTCATCATTAAATCTTGTGTTTTATTAGCATCACCAGCTTTGGGTGCTTTTTTCGCATTTGACGCTGCTGTTGGTTTCCATTGATGCGCACCTGCGGGACTTTTAGTTAATTCCCAATCATAATTTAATAAAACATCAAAATAATCATGATCCCAAGTTATTGGATTGGGTGTCCAAGCGCCTTCTATTCCGCTTGTAATCGTATCATCTAAAACACCAGACTTGTAAGTATTTTTCCAACCAGTGCTCATTTCTTCTATTGGAGCTCCATGTGGTGATGGCCCAACATAGGTGTCTGGATTAGCAGCACCATGTGCTTTACCAAATGTATGTCCGCCAGCAACAAGAGCTACCGTTTCTTCATCATTCATTGCCATTCTACCAAAGGTTTCTCTTACGTCTTTAGCAGAACCCATTGGGTCTGGATTTCCGTTAGGTCCTTCAGGATTTACATAAATCCAACCCATCATTACAGCTCCAAGCGGATCTTCTAACTCACCCTCTTTATAACGTTCTTCATTTTCTCCCATAACGGTTTCAGAACCCCAATATATATCTTGTTCTGGTTCCCAAACATCTTCCCGTCCACCTGCAAAACCAAAAGTTTCAAATCCCATAGATTCCATTGCAGAGTTCCCTGCAAGAATCATTAAATCTGCCCAAGATAATTTATTTCCATACTTCTTTTTAATTGGCCAAAGTAATAAACGTGCTTTGTCTAAATTACCATTATCTGGCCAACTATTTATTGGCGCAAAACGCTGTGAACCAGAACGTGCGCCACCACGACCATCTCCAACTCTATAAGTACCAGCACTATGCCACGCCATACGGATCATAAAAGGGCCATAACTCCCATAATCTGCTGGCCACCAATCTTGTGAATCAGTCATAAAGTGGTTTACATCTTTTTTTAATTCTGCATAATCAATGCTATTAAAAGCAGTTGCATAATCAAAATCTTTGGCCATTGGGTTTGATGCTTCTCCGTTTTGACGTAGAATATTTAACTTTAACTCATTTGGCCAAAAATCTCGAACAGAAGTTCCACTCCCAGCTGTTTGTTTTTGAGTACCACCCATAAATGGGCATTGTCCAATATTTCCGTCATTATTATTCATTTTTTTGACTATTTAAAGATTGATATTACCCAAACTTACAATAAACTTTTGAATAATTTTTATCTATATTTTTTATTTAATTATAGTTAAAAACTATATAATTCAATCTGCGAGTTTGCTTATTTATCAAAATATAATTGAATTCTATTGCAAGTTATGAACACTATAAGTAAAGCTGATATATATATAAATAGTTAACATTAAATTTTTTAGTTACAAGATATACTAGGGTGTTATATTTGCAACTTGAAAACAAATAATAATATTATAAATAATTTTTAAAGTATGGCAACAATAGTAGGTAAGAAATTTCCAGATTTAAACGTAGACTCAATGAATGAAATGGGTGATACTTTTAAATTAAATGTATTAGAAGAAGCAGTAAATAACAAAAAGAAAGTATTATTATTTTGGTATCCAAAAGATTTTACTTTTGTTTGTCCTACTGAATTACACGCTTTTCAAGCTGCACTAGGGGAATTCGAAAAAAGAAATACAATTGTAATTGGTGCTTCTTGTGATACACCTGAGGTTCATTTTGCATGGTTAAGTACTTCTAAGGATAATGGTGGAATTGAAGGTGTAACATACCCGATTTTAGCAGACAGTAATAGAAATTTATCATCAATCTTGGGGATTTTAGATATAACCAATGAAACTTTTGATGAAGTTTCACAAACGATTCAAGTAGAGGGAGATAACGTAACGTACAGAGCAACGTACTTAATTGACGAAGAAGGAACCGTTTTTCATGAAGGAGTAAATCATATGCCAGTTGGTCGAAACGTAAACGAGTTTTTACGTTTAATTGACGCGTATGCGCATGTTCAAAAAAATGGTGAAGTTTGTCCTGCAAACTGGGAAGAAGGAAAAACAGCAATGGCACCAAATGCAAAAGGAACTGCTGAATATTTAGCTGCTCACTTAAACTAATTAATAAGGATGGTTCAAGAATTAAGTCAAGATAATTTAGCCGAATTAGTATCGGATAATAAAATCGTTATTGTACAATATACTGCTACATGGTGTGGAAATTGTAGAATTATGAAACCAAAATTCAAAAAGTTAGCTTCAGAAAATGAGAACATAACTTTTGTAATTGTTGATGCAGAAAAATTTCCTGAGAGTAGAAAATTAGCAGATGTAAGTAATTTACCAACTTTTGCAACTTTTGAAGCAGGGAGTTTCAAGAATCAGGCACAAACAAATAAATTTGAAGTGTTAAAGGAATTAGTAAACGAAGTAATTTAATATGAAGTTACCTGTAATTAAACATCTTACGAGCTTTATCGAAGAAAACGATCAAGATTACGTATTAGAAACTATTGAAACTCTAGAGGCTTTAACAGAAGTTCCGTCTTTAAAAGATGAGGAATTAGATGTTATTGGAGAGTTAATTTCTAACATGTACGGAGCTCTTGAAGTAGATAAAATGGTAAAAGGTGGAACGCCAAAGAAAGAAGCGTTAAATACTTTTATGAAACGTGTTTTGGGTGCTATAGATCAATAAAATAGAAACTATTTTATATGTAAAATCTCAAGTGAAAACTTGAGATTTTTTTTTAATCTATTTTTTCTATTTTCTAATTTTTGACTTTATAAAAAGGCCAGTTTCTTTTCCCCAAACTTTGTATGTTAATTCAGACGGATGCATGCCATCACTAAAGTAAAGTTTAGATTCATTGTTCGGCAATGTGTTTTTTTTACTCCATTTTTTTAAAGTGATAATTTCATTGTTATAATAAATGTTTGGTTTGCTATTTACCGCAATACGTAAATGTTCTCCCAAAATTTCAACTAAATTACCAATCACAAATCTAATTGGTCTTGTAAATGCAGGAAACTCCTTAATAGGAGGCATATTTGTAAAGAATATTGGAGTTTCGGGGAATTTAATTTGTAATAAGTTTACAAGGTTTTTTATTGCCTTTGTCCATTTTTTAGGCGAGTTTAGTGTAAAAGCATCGTTTCCACCCATTCCAATAACAATAAGGTCAGTAGTTTTTTCTTCAATTTTGGGAATAATTTTTTTACAAACTTGTTGCACAGTATAACCACTTCTTGCATATACGCGCCAATTAATGTTGCTTTTTAGTTCAGTAGAAAGGGTGTTTGCTAAAGCACCTGTAAATCCGTTTTCATGAAACTCTACACCAACACCTGCAATGGTGCTTTCACCAATAGAAAGTATGTGTATAGTATCTTTAAAATTACCATTTACAAAACCTTTTGGGTTTTTTGCTTCTGGAAGCTTAGGAATTTCTTTTTTGATTTTTTTCCCTTGAAAATATAAAACAGGTAATAGAGGTAAAGAAATAAATACACCAAAAAAATATTTTAATTTATTAATCATTTTCTGTATTCACTTTTTCTTCATTCACTTTTTTAATAATAGCTTTCAAACGCTCTTTATGTAGCTGTTTTTCTAGTTTCACTTTGTTAATTTTCCGATTCATTAACTTGGTGTGCTTTGCTTTATTCAACGTATTTTTTGCTTTTCCTTTTTTTGGCATCTTATGTGTGCTTAATAAAATATACAAATAGAATAAACGCTTCTATTTTTTATTCAAATTCTACTATCTTCGTTTTTTACAAAAATAAGAAAATATAATGGGAAGAAGTTTAAAAGAGTATATAGTAATTGGACTCAAAGGAATGGCAATGGGAGCGGCAGATGTGGTTCCTGGAGTTTCTGGAGGTACAATTGCATTTATTTCTGGAATTTATGAAGAATTATTGGCATCTATAAGTAATGTGAATTTTGAACTATTAAAAACATTAAAATCAGACGGAATAAAAGCTGCTTGGAAACAAGTAAACGGTTCTTTTTTATTAGCACTTTTTATAGGGATATTTATTAGTATTATTTCTTTAGCAAAAACGATTAAGTGGTTGTTAGAAAACGAACCTATTTTATTGTGGTCTTTCTTTTTCGGATTGGTTTTAGCAAGTATTATATATATAGGTAAACAAATTAGTAAATGGAATACCAAAGCAATTATAATTCTAATTATTGGTGCTTTTGTGGCGTATTATATAACCACTTTAAATCCTTTAGTAACAGAAAACTCTTCTTTATTATTTATGTTTTTAGCGGGTTCAATTGCAATTTGTGCAATGATTTTACCAGGTATTTCAGGGGCATTTATAATGGTTTTATTAGGGGCTTATAAACCTATTTTATCTGCCTTAAACGATAGAGATTATAAAACGGTAGCAACAGTTTTTTTAGGAGCTATTGTGGGTTTACTTGTTTTTTCTAAGATATTAAAATGGATGTTTACCAATTATAAAAACTATACTTTGGCTATTTTAACCGGGTTTATTGTAGGGTCTTTAAATAAAATTTGGCCTTGGAAAGAGACCTTAACTTGGAGAATAAATTCACATGATTTAGAAGTACCATTTAAACAACAAAGTATTTCTCCATTTTCTTTCGATGGCGATCCTAAATTAATGTTTGCAATTATTTTAGCATTTGTTGGTTTTGGCTTAATCTTATTAATGGAAAAATTAGCAGTTAAAAAAGAGTAATGCAAAAAGAACGAACTTTTTCACAAAAAATAGCTCTTTTTTTAAAGGGTTTGGCAATGGGGGCGGCAAACAAAGTACCTGGTGTTTCTGGCGGAACAGTTTCTTTTGTTCTTGGTTTTTATGAAGAATTAATTTACTCTTTTAGAAAAATTAACTTCATTGCTTTAAAGCTCTTAATAAACTTTCGGTTTAAAAGTTTTTATAGCTATGTAAACGGTCCGTTTTTATTGTTAGTTATGGGTGGAAGTATTTTTAGTTACTTCAGTATTTCTTTAGTTTTAGATTATTTTTTACAGTACTATGAGCTCTATGTTTGGAGTTGTTTTTTTGGAATGATAATTGGGTCCGTTTATTACATTGGTAAAGGTTTTGGCGAATGGAATAGCGCAAATACAATTTCTTTAATAGTAGGTATTTCTGTAGGTTTAGGAATCAGTTTTTTAAACCCAGCAAGAGAGAATGATAATCTTTGGTTTGTTTTTATTTGTGGAATAATTGGTGTTTCTGGGATGACGCTTCCTGGGCTTTCAGGCTCTTTTATCCTAATTTTAATGGGTAATTATGTGTTATTATTAGTAGATTCTGTAAATGAGTTACTGTTTGTAGTTACCAATTTAATAACTGGTAATTTTGAAGTATTAGAGGATCCAGAAAAAATTAGATACCTTAAAATAATTAGTGTTTTTACGTTAGGTTCTGTATTTGGCTTAGTTTCTATTAGTCATATATTAGGGTATGTTTTAAAAAGATGGAATGCTATTGTTACTGCCATAATTATTGGTTTCATAACAGGTTCTTTGGGGATTGTTTGGCCTTGGAAAAAGGCTATTTATTTAATCAATAATAAAACGTATTTGTTAGATAAAAAAGGAAATAAAATTATTGAGAACTACAACCGATTTATACCAGATTTTTCACTTTTAGAAACTTGGGTTGCCATATTTTATATTATTTTTGGTATCTCATTAGTGCTAAGCATAGATTATTATGGAAGAAAAAAAGAATAAAGTTTTCGGTCTTTTAGGTAAAAATATTTCTTACTCATTCTCTAGAGGCTATTTTGCTAAAAAGTTTGAGTTATTAGGTTTAAATAACCATGAATACAAAAATTTTGATATTCAAGACATCGCAGATTTTTCTTCAATAATTGCGGACGAAACTTGTTTAAAAGGAATAAATGTAACAATTCCTTACAAAGAGGAAGTAATGCAGTATTTAGACATCTTAGATAATACTGCAAAAGAAATAGGAGCTGTAAATACTATTAAATTTACGAAAAGAGGTAATTTAAAGGGTTATAATACAGATGTCGTAGGTTTTGAAAACTCAATTTCCCCTTACTTTAAATCACATCATAAATTTGCTTTAATATTAGGAACTGGAGGTGCTTCTAAAGCAATCGCGTATGCGCTTAAAAAAAATAAAATACAGTATAAATTTGTTTCTAGGAAACCTTCAGGAAAAGAGGAGATTTCTTATAATGACTTAACTAAAGAAGTGCTCAATAAATATCATATAATTGTCAATTGTACCCCAATAGGAACTTCACCAGAGATTCATTTATCACCAAATATTCCGTATCAATTTTTATCAGGGAAACACTTATTATTCGATTTAATATACAATCCAGAAATTTCTGCTTTTTTGGCAAAAGGAAAACAACAGGGTGCAAGTATTAAAAATGGTTTCGAAATGTTAGAAATGCAAGCTGAGGAATCTTGGAGAATTTGGAATGAATCAATATGATAGATTTTAGCCTCACTTTTTGTGTAATTAGTAAGTTGTCTGTATCTTTATAAACTATTAATAATAGTGAATTATTAACCGAACTTAAACATTATGAATATGTTAGATAATAATGAAGAAAACGTTGAAAAAACGGTAGAAACAAATGAAGTCCTAGTAAACGAGGTTGCAGAGGTAAAAGTAGATGAACCGATAGTAGTTGAAGAAGTGTTAGAGGAGAATCCTAAAGCGGCAGAATTAGAGGTAACAGCTTCAGTCGAAAAAGCAGTTGATAAAGCGCAGGATGAGGTGAATACTGAGAAAATTGTTGCTACAGATTATGCTATTTTATCTTTAGAAGAATTAGTGCAGGAACTACAAAATACATTATCTAACAACCCAGTAAACAAAATAAAAGACCAAATAGAAGTTATTAAAAGTGCTTTTAACATAAAGTTTGGTGCTTTATTAGCAGAAAAGAAGAAAGTATTCTTAGAAGAAGGTGGGAATGTAATAGATTTTCAATTTACGAGCTCTGTAAAGGGAGATTACAATACGCTTCTATCTGATTATAAAAAACAAAGAGATGCGCATTACAATGCTATAGATAAGCAAATGAACGACAATCTTGATAAAAGAGTTCAAGTAATTGAGGGCTTAAAGAGTCTTATCGAGAATGCGGATGCAAATACCATGTACAAAGAGTTTAGAGTATTGCAAGATACTTGGCGCTCTATTGGTGCCGTTTCTAAAACTCGTTACAATGATACTTGGAAAACGTATCATCACCATGTAGAGCGTTTTTATGATCTATTGCATTTAAGTAATGATTTTAGAGACTTAGACTTTAAAAATAATTTAGAAGAAAAATTAAAAATTATTTTAAAAGCTGAAGCTTTAGCAGCATCTACTGATGTAAACGAAGCCTTTAAAGAGTTGCAAGAGTTGCACAAGATTTGGAAAGAAGATATTGGACCAGTATCAAAAGATGTAAGAGAAGATGTATGGCAGAAATTTAGTGCTATAACTAAAGAAATACATGACAAGCGTCACGAACATTTTCGTGATATGAAGTCGAAGTATCAAGATATTATAGCTTTAAAACTAGCAGTTATCGAGCGTTTTAATGCGTACGACACTTCAAATAATAAAACACACAAAGATTGGCAAAATAGTATTGTAGAAACAGAGAAGTTAAGACAAGAGTATTTTAATGCGGGTAAATTGCCATATGCTAAAAGTGAAGAGGTTTGGCAAAAATTTAAAACGGCGACAAAGAAATTTAATAGCTCAAAAAATCATTTTTATAAAGATGAAAAATCTGAGCAACAAGAAAATTTAAAAAAGAAGATTGCTTTAATAGAAATTGCAGAGTCTTTAAAAGAGAGTGAAGATTGGGAAGTAGCTACAGAGGGAATGAAGAAGATTCAGGCAGATTGGAAAAAGATAGGGCATGTTCCTAGAAAATTTTCTGATGATATTTGGAATAAATTTAAAGCAGCTTGTAACTCTTATTTTGACAGGTATCACGATCAGAAAAATTCAGTTAGTAAAGAGCAGCAAGCAAATGTAGATGCGAAGAAAGCCTTTTTAGAGACTTTAAAAGAAGAAAAAGAACATACAAAAGAAAGTGTTTTAGATGCTATTAAAACATGGCAGGAATTAGGGCAATTACCAAGAGATGTTAGGTATTTAGAGGGTAAATTCAATAAACAAATAGACAGATTGTTAGAGGGATTGTCTTTAGATAAGAAAGAAGTTGCTATGCTAAAATTCACGCATGTTATAGATGGTTTGTTTGTAAATGAAGATTTTAGAAAATTAGATTCAGAACAATTATTTATTAGAAAAAAGATGGACGAAGTTGTGAAAGAAATGCAACAACTAGAAAACAATCTTGGTTTCTTTTCAAATGCGAAAGACGACAATCCGTTAGTCTTAAATGTTAAGAATAGAGTAAATGAATTTAAAGAGGATTTAAAGATTTGGAAAGAAAAACTAAGTTATTTAAGAAAGTTAGATTACTAGCTGTCTCTTATACAC
>OJDN01000324.1_pt1 | contig 17516 bp, 18 predicted proteins | sample 1592731 | NCBI WGS metagenome assembly OJDN01 (sample SAMN05416881, study PRJEB24817) | seawater metagenome | isolation source: Sea water | place: Canada:Atlantic | collected 2013-11
ACGAGATTCGCCTTAGTCTCGTGGGCTCGGAGATGTGTATAAGAGACAGTAGCAGCACTGAACAAACGCGGTGTCGTGTTGCTGCCCGCTATCCAGATGGTATTGGCGGCGCATGTACATCAACTCGAGGTTCAGAGTGATTCCCTTTGTTGTGCCATCAAACCACAGCTCAAACAGGATGTGATTGAAGAGGAGCGAAGCAAAACGGCCGGCGCAGTGCCACTGTTAAGACATTTGCTAGCGTTGTTTCAGCATCCTGAAGAAAGCTGCCTGGGGCTTTACGGCGCTTTCGCCTATGACATGGCCTTTCAGTTTGATGCCATTCAACGCCACCTGCAACGAAGCCACAGGCAGCAGGACCTCACCTTTTATTTGCCGGATGAAATTTTGCAGGTCGACCCTGTCACCGGGCAGGGCAGAATTTATCAGTATGATTTTATTGTTACGGATAAAACAGGGCGGCAAGAGACGACAGGCGGATTGCGTCGGCAAACAGCCAGGCAGAAACCAGCGGTGCAAGAGGGTGCTTTGTCTGGTGAAGATGGGATTATCAATGATCACACCGCAATGGCTTATCAGGATGTCGTAAAATCTGCTTTGTCAGAGATTGCCAAAGGGAATCTGTTTGAAGTTGTGCCATCTCGAACATTTACGCAATCGTTGCGTGTCAAACCTTCCACTGTCTTCCAGAAACTTCTCACAGAGAACCCTTCCCCTTATGCGGCACTGATTAACTTCGGTGCTGGCGAGTTTCTGATTTCAGCTTCCCCGGAAATGTTTGTGCGTGTGTCAGGCAAGCGGGTTGAAAGTTGTCCGATTTCAGGGACAATCGAGCGCGGTAACACACCCATCGAGGATGCTGAACAGATCAAGCGACTGTTGAACTCGCACAAGGATGAAGTCGAGCTGACCATGTGTACCGATGTGGATCGCAATGACAAGAACCGGGTCTGCGAAGCGGGCAGTGTGAAATTGCTGGGCAGGCGTCAGATTGAAACCTATTCACGGCTGATTCATACCGTGGATCATGTCGAAGGTCAGCTGCGAGACGACCTGGATGGCCTGGATGCGTTGTTATCACACTGCTGGGCTGTCACGGTAACGGGCGCACCGAAACGTGCGGCGATGTCATTTATTGAACAACATGAGCACAGTGCCAGAGGATGGTATGGCGGCTGTTTTGGCTTTCTCTCGGCCAATGGCGATGTTGATACCGGACTGACGATTCGCACAGTTCAGGTTAAGGACGGGCTGGCTCATGTCAGAGCCGGTGCCACGCTGCTGGCGCATTCTTCGCCTGAGGAAGAAGAAGCAGAGACCCGGCTGAAAGCCTTGGCCTTGCTGTCAGCATTGACGCCTGACAGCCATGGCGTCAATGCCTCGGGAGCAGGTCTGGAAAGTCAGCAGCGCAATAAACTCACGACAACTAACAATCAGTTTGCTGGGCGGGTTCTCGTGGTTGATCACGAAGACTCCTTTATTCATTCCCTGTCAGCCGCTTTTCGTGCCCTGGGAATGACGGTGGAAACGCGTCGTCCCGACTCGGCAAGACGGGCATTACAGCAGCATGAATTTGATCTGGTGGTGATGTCCCCAGGCCCGGGTACACCGGAAGATTTTTCCTGTCATGAGACGCTGGCATTGTGTGAGCTGTATGGGCTGCCGGTGTTCGGTGTTTGTCTGGGCATGCAGGCCATGGTGAGCTATTGTGGAGGTTCGTTAACAGTGCTGCCACGCCCTGTGCATGGCGCCAGCTCGCAAGTCTGTCATCAGGGCGACAGTTTGTTTACGGACGTGGAGAGCGTGTTTCTGGCAGGGCGATATCATTCTCTGATTGCCAGCCAGGTACCTGAAGTACTTGAAGTGACCTCGCGTACTCTGGCGGAAGGTATTCCCATGAGCATACGGCACCGGGCGCTGCCATGGACAGCAGTGCAGTTTCACCCTGAGTCGATCCTGAGCAGCAGTAGTGATGTGGCGGCTGATGGCAATGCCTTTGTACAAAAGGTAGTGGCGAATCTTTTGCGCAGCCTGGCGTCGTCGCTGGACTCGCAATCCAGAACAGGATGCAAAAACAGCTATATAAGGAATGACAGCGGCAGTGATGCAATCCGACGAGGGGCAGCGTAAAATAGCCATTCAAACCGATAGTGGAGAGTCTCATGTCTAATACCGATCAATGCCAGCGATTTCTGTTCGCCGATGTGGATGTGCGTGGCGAAATTGTCAATCTGACAGACAGTTATCAGCAAACCGTCGGTAATCATGAGTACCCAGCCGTTGTAAAAGAGCAACTGGGTGAGTTTCTCGCCGCTTCAGTGCTGCTGGCATCGGGCATCAAGTACGAGGGCCGGTTAGTGTTACAGGTTCGTGGTGATGGTGAATTGAGCCTGATCATGGCGGAGTGCACCAGCGAAGGAGAGGTCAGAGGGATTGCCCGCTTCGAGGAACCACCCGCCAGTGACAAGTTCAGTGAGCTGACCGGGCAGGGTGTGTTGACCATTACCGTGGACTCGCGTCGCAGTGAGCCTTACCAGGGTGTTGTACAACTTTCCGAGGAGAGCCTGGGCAAGTCACTGGAAGGCTATTTTGAACAGTCCGAGCAATTGCAGAGCTGGTTCCTGTTTGCCGTGGATGGGCAAAAAGCCTGCGGTATCATGCTGCAGCAACTGCCAGCCAATAAGCAGACAACCGAAGAACGGGCTGACACCTGGCAGCACCTGATGGTCTTGGCGAAAACACTGACCCAACAGGAACTGCTGGACTTGCCGGCTGAAGAGCTGTTGCATCGCCTGTTTCACCAGGAACAGGTGTCACTGTTTGAGCCCAAGGAATTTGTCTATCGCTGCAGCTGTTCACGCGAGCGCACGGCACAGGCACTGGTCTCTATTGGCAAGGAAGAAGTAGACTCGATTATTGCCGAGCACGGGGCTGTAAATGTCGCCTGTGAGTTCTGTGGAACCGAGTATCAGTTTGATGCCTCTGAAGCGAATCTGTTACTGAATCCGGAAAACAATACGGTTCACTGACTGGCAGTTTTCAGGCAGGCAATAGCAATAGCCAGCACTAGCTGGCCGTTCGTGCAACATGGTCCTGGAAAGCCTGGCTCAATGCTTCCAGCGCCGCGCGTACTTTCAGCGGTTGCGACTCACGTTGACTGGTGACTGCGTACACGGTTGCCGGCGGCATATCCCAATCCGGCAACAGGGCAATCAATCTGCCTGTGCGCAACTCCTGATGAATTTCAGGTTGGGGCAGACGTGCCATGCCCACACTTTCCTTGACCAGACCAATCAGCGTTTGCATGTTATTGACCACTAGTCTTGGTGACAATGACAGTTTCGCTTGTGTGTCTCCACGACTGATCAGATAGTTTTCGCTGAGCAGGATTTCATGACAAAGATAGTTCAATGGCGCCAGCGCTGCCGGGTCATTGATGGCCACTGCCGGATCCAGTCCGTTTCGCTCAAGAAATTCAGGTGTTGCCACCAGGGACTGCTGCCAGTTCACCAGTTTTCTGGCGATGAGTCTGGAATCAGGCAGGGACCCGATTCTAACCACCAATGCCAGGTCAATTCTTTCACTGACCAGGTCGACCGGCTCATCCTTGACGATCAGCTGTACATTTAACGTCGGGTTGGATTCGATCAGTCCTTTCAAAGGAGCACCGAGCATGCCACAGCAGGAAATCCCGGCCGGGCTGGCAATACGCAGATCGCCGGTGGAAGTACGCTTCAGGTCATTGAGTTGCTGCTGCGTCTTTTCCAGCGTCGCCAGAGTGTCCTTGCAGCCCTGATAGAAAACCTCGCCGGCTTCTGTCAGTGCAATTTTCCGCGTATTACGGTGCAGCAAGGCAATGTCATACTGTTGTTCCAGCTTCTGAATCTGCTGGCTGATGGCCGATGTACTGAGGTTCAGTTGTTTGCTGGCGCCTGACATGGATCCGCAATCCACGGTGATGACAAACGCTTCCATGCTTCGATACAGCGGGTTCATGCTTGCTACCTGTGAGTGAAATCAGTAACGCCAATGTGGAGTAATAGTATACAAGGCATTGTAACGAAAATGATTCTCAATAGCGACTGGTCTTGTTTTGTATCATTGCCTCTTCTTTGCTCGGTCCAACTCTTCTCTTGCCTCTTTGATACTTTTCAAACAATCAGGTCGTAAAGATGGATACTCTTTATCCATAACAGACATTTCAGCAGCACTCACAAGCTGTTCAAGCTGAGACTCTTCCGTCAGCCTTTGTTCAATAATTTCAACAGTTTGATCTGCAGAAAACGCGGCCTCCAGCCTCTGCAAAAAGTGCTGGCCCGTTTGCCGGTCAGGATCGGGGGCTGAGGGCAAATCATCACTGGCCCGGATTGCCTTTTCTGCGGATTGCGCCAGAACCTGCCGTTTTTCTGCAATCTGCACAAACAGCTCTTTAACGGTGTCATCACTGACAAACTCGGCAGCGTCTCGATAATCGTCGGCACTGGCCATAAGCGCAACGTGTAAGTCGTCCAGTGCAACCTGTAAATCACTACGCAGTACACTCATATTCATTTTCCTTTTTTCAGGGTCTGTTATCGACCCTGGCAAATTCTACTGCCTCTATTCGACCATAGAGATTGGTTTGGGGGCCAGGATTTCGAGTGCTTTGGGTAGCACACGAAAATGCGCCGGTGTGTTGGTTACCGGTTCGCCATCAGCATGAATTGCCATCACTTTACGCCCGGTAGACACGTTAATGCTCTCGGCCTGAAGGTTAAACACTCGCGCGTTGTACCGTTGTCGGCCGTCACGTAACAATGGCGCTAACGTCAACAGGTCCCATACCGTCTGCGGGCGCAAACTGTACAATGATAATTTGCCATCATTGATGCGTTTCTTTTCATCAATGACATTGCCACCACCATAATAGCGTCCGTTACCAATTGCGATTTGGATAGAACGCTGACGATGAGGGACACCATCGGCAGTGATAGTGACTTTAAATTGCTTGATTCGGGCTATTGCGGCGAAAAACGCCTTCAGATAGCTAAATACGCCCCACTGCTTTTTAACGTCGTCGGTTAACTCTTCAGTCACCTTGACGCCCAACCCCAGGTGCGCGACGTTAAAAAAGTAGTTGTCGTTAACCATACCCAGGTCAATCCACTGACGCTCACCCGATACGATGGCGTCAAAGGCTTCTTCAAGCCCATTGCAAAGCCCTAATGAACGCGCCAGATCGTTGGCCGTGCCCAGGGGCAATATGGCCAGCAACAAACCACACTCATGAAGCGTTCCAGCCATCGAACTGATTGTGCCATCGCCGCCGCCGACAATCACCAAATCCAGATGGTCTTTACGCTCCAAAACCGCCCGGCGGCTATCTTCGGGGGTATTTGACAGCAATCGCTCAATCGCAATGCCAGCTTGCTCTAATTGTGCAATTCCCTCGTCCAATTGTACGCCGACATCCTGGCGGGCTTTGGGATTAATGATCAGCAGAGCTTGACGTATTTTTGTAGAATTCATTCGGCCTATACTTTCCCTGTTTGCTCATTGGGCGCTGTGCGGTCCCGCTGCGAGCACGTCAGAGGGCAAATGTACACTAACACACTCCCAACTCACTCACACCGTGCTTCCATTGAACACCAGTTTCATTAAATCGGGGTGCTTAAATTCGTAGTTTAACAACTGCTTTACTTTATGATTGCTGATTATCTTGCCAACACTGGCATTCGATTCCCCAAATTCTGGCGGCGTGTTGTCTATCAGATTCGCTGCACGAGTATAAAACTCCCTTTTGCCAGGGTGCGTGTCAGCACAACAATTGAAAATCTCGTCCCAAATTTGCTGCTCAACAATTTCCCTGAGTATCCCAACACAGTCATCTCGATGAATCAGGTTAACGGGAGCATCTGGATTCTGAACGACACGCTTTGATTTAAAAAAATTCCCCGGGTGTCGACGATAACCGATAAGTCCGCCAAACCTGACGATAGTGGTTTCAGTGCCACGGCAGTGCTGGAACAAACTCTCAATCGCTAACAACGGGCTTTCTTTATAATATTCAGTATCAGACTCAGTCATTATCCTCTTACTGTTTTCATAAACAGAAGTGGAACTCACAAAGATGATTTTCTGGATATCGGAAGCCTCAATCCTGGTGACAAGATCAGAAAAACCTTCAATATTTTTTGAAGTTATATTAACGATCAGGATATCAGATTGAAGAAAGTCTTTAACGCTGTCGGTCAACGTGTCAATGTTGACGATGAATGGCTTGGCGCCAATGGATGTCAGGTCCGCGATGCGATTCTCTGAGGTTGTTGAAGCCTTGACTTCATACCCTGCTTTGATGAAATCCTGGGCTAATGGCAAGCCAAGCCAGCCGGTGCCTAGTATGCTTATGGTGTTCAATTCATATCCTTAATTTTATGACAAATCTGGTCGAGCCTGTAAGCAGAGAATGAGAAACCGCCAATACCAGACTTGGGTGCATCCCCTGATTTAAACGGACTCAGTGACATATTGATTCCTTCCGCATTGAATAGTTTGGCAGCTTTCGCTGCGGGCTCAGGGACAATCGACAGAAGTTGGTCATAGCACGCGACTAGATTTCGATTGACATCAAGTATATGTGTTTCGATAGACATTATGCCTCCCTGGGCAATGCAATTCCACGTAGCGCATAACGCCGCTGTAGGAGTCGGCAACGCAATTGTCGTCCGAGCTCGCAGAGAGACTTGACGGCCTGGTTATGCAGCACCCAGATGGAAAGTCGGCAGCACTGATGAATTTCTGGGGCTGACCCCGGAAGAGGCTGCGTACATTGAGATGAAACTTGCGCTAAGCCATAACCTGAGGCCGCACAGACTCCACAACAAGTTGAGTCAGATCGAATTAGCTAAAATGGTTCACTCCAGCCAGTCACGAATAGCGAGAATGGAAGCTGGCGAGCCTCACGCAGCAACCAATTTCTTAACCTGAAGCTCACCTCTATGTTGCTCGGCATGCCAAAGTTCGTATTGGGACTGTTGGTTGAGCCAGCTTTCAGCTGACGTATTGAATGCGATGGAAAGTCGCACAGCCATTTCTGGACTGACTCCGGCGCGATCGTTGAGAATTGCGCTGAGAGTCTTCCTGCTGACGCCGAGCGCCTCAGCCGCATCCGTCACAGAGATGCTTAACGGCTCAAGGCACAGTTCTTTAATGATCTCATCCTGGATGAGGAGGATTGTGCATTAACATGATGATACCTCAATGATAATCTTCATAATTGACGGCCTCAGCATCTTCACCGTGAAAAACAAATGTGACTCGCCAGTTCCCGCTTACCATTACTGACCAAGTGCCGGAACGGTTGCCAGTGAGTTCATGTGGCCGAAGCCCTGGCAGATCCATATCCGGCGGCCATCAGCCGCGTACTGCTGCGACTTGTGTACGCCCAGCATGGGCAGACCCGCGAGGGGCTGTCTGCGTCGAGCTAGATCACTGGATTCGGCGCAAAGTGCGGACGGCCTATTGGCGACAGTGGCGAAGGCCGCGCACCAAAGCAAGAAACTTGATGGCCCGAGGTGTAAGGGTGCAAGCCGCCGTTGCGTGTGGAACTACCAGCAAAGGGCCATGGCGTAGCTCGAAGACTCCAGGGATTAATCAGGTTCTATCTGATGGCTATTTAAAATCCAAAGGGTTGTTCGCGCTGCGTGATGACTGGGTCAAGCTTCATTGTACTAAGTGAAACGCCCTGTGCGGATCCGCATGCAGGGTGTTGTGGGGGCTGAGGGTTAGATACCCTCGGCTATCCGATTAGCCGAACTCCATAGCAGTATACCAGCGGAGTCACCAATTATTATGTTCCTGCCACGTCCGTAGCCATCGCGATAAAAATCACTGTAACACCACTTATTAAGCATACCCCAGACGCTGCACCTAAGGCCCACATTCCGAACAGGCTCAAAAAAAGCGCACCGCCCAGCCCACCGACAAAGAAGGCAATCAGCACAGACAGCAACAGGCCGAACTTCCAGCTCTTAACTTCACGCCCCTGAAGCCGATTGCCGAGCAACGCTCCCAGATCGGTGACTATTCCAGTAACATGAGTCGTGCGCAGTGTCAGACCGCGATAACTGCTCGCCATTGCATTTTGTAACCCGCAAGCCGTTGCCGCGATCGGGATTGCTGCATTCAAGCCCTTTAATGCTAGAAACATTGTCACGAACAGCAACGCGCCTTCAATCAGCAAGATCGCACCGTAGCGACGCCTCATTCTGAATAAGGTGTCACGTAGAATAATCCCGGATATCAAGGCACCACTGAAAAAACCGGTCACAATGGAAGTGACCAGTAAAAGATCTTTGAAGTCGACATCGGATAAAACAATACCAAGATGTGATACGGCACCGCTCATATGGCTTACAGGCACCGCAAAAAAGCTAAGCATAACTACATTCACATAGCCTGCGACCAGGGAAAGTAGGGCCGCTCCGAAGAACACCCAGATCCGGCTCTGTTGCATGAAGTCATCATGCTTCTGCTCAACCTCAAAAAATGGCATTAAAAAATTCCTGTCGTATAGTGCCAGCAACAGCCCGACTCACGAATAAAAGCCCTATCAGATATGGTGGCTAGTGCCCTTAATAATAGGGGCCGCTTGCGGCCTCCTTTTTGATTTGATTGTTATGTTCAGGCTGCACCAGTTCGGTTGATAATTTTATTCGTCTTCCGATTTTCCCTTTTTCCTTGATGAAATGGCTATAACTAAGATTGCTATGCCCACTGCTATTATGCCGCCAATCGCCGCTGCGCTCATTCTTCTTTCCCTCTTAGTGTTGCTGAATAAGTAAATTAACTGGCCTCATAAAAGGCCCTCTCCAAGTTCTAAGCTCACTCGAAGTTTAGTCTGCAGTTCAATTCATGGACAGACTAGAAATATACAAGGAACATAACGTCCGTATTCACGCGCCAGCGCAGCTGGTCGCGTGCAATTGATGGTTAGGGTGGGTTGACAAGCACCCATCTGGAAACCATAATGGAACCGATATGCAACCATACGAGGCTTGAGCATGGCCAATGTTACCTTTAAAAACATACCCGATGACCTATACGAGCAACTGAAGCAGGCCGCCAATGCGCACCATAGAAGCGTAAACAGCGAACTGATTTATTGCTTGGAAAGGACATATAAACCAACCCAGTTCTCTGCAGCCGAGCTTGCCAGCAAAGCAGCCGAGCTTCGCAGCCACGTAACAGTAGCAAGACTGGATATTGACGAAATCAATGAGGCCAAGAACCAGGGCAGAGAATGATTGTAGCGGACACTAACACCATCGCATATCTGTACCTGCCAACGGCACAAACAGATGATGTAGTCTCGTTGCTGCACCAAGATCCTCATTGGGTTGCGCCTTTGCTGTGGCGAAGCGAATTCCGAAACGTACTGGCGTTGTACATTAAAAAGGGCATTATTGATGTAAGCACCGCAATTGCTATGCAATCACAGGCGGAACAGCAGCTTGCCGATAACGAATACACCGTTAACTCCATAGACGTGCTGGCACTTGCTTCTGACAGCGGCTGCTCAGCTTATGACTGCGAATTCATATCGCTGGCAAATTCATTGAGTTTAAAATTGATTACGGGCGATAAAAAACTAATTCAAATTTTCCCACAAGTCGCAATGACTGCCGGGGATTACTTACGAATTGAACCCTAACAGTCTGTTAAGGAGGTCTGCGACCTCCTAATTATTATTAGCAGGTTACCTCATAATCTTTTATTAGTTAAAGTGTTTATAGGTAACCGCTTGAAATGTATGTAATAATTAACTCTTCCTGGATGGCTTTGAAATTATTCATGTCAATACCTTCTCAGCAGCCTGCTAAGCTATCCATAGACGCCTAGCACCAGGGAGGGTTGCCACGTCATGTCGAAATCACCGTTCCTACAGTCGATCTCAGATCACATGCGCACGCGCGGCTATAGCAAACGTACCATTGAAACTTATACTTACTGGATCAAGCATTTCATACTGTTTTGCGATAAACAGCATCCTGACAGGTTAAGTGAAACTGATGTAGAGCGTTATTTGACGTATTTGTCGGTCAGGCGCCATGTATCACCGGGAACCCAGGATCATGTTTGGGAAAAGTGACAAGTGTCGTGTGGTGACACTGGTTAAACGAGCCGAGAAGCAGGCTGGCATCCGCAAAGAGGTAATGTGTCCCCCGCTGCGCGAGGTGTCAGAAGCCCATTGAGTTCACTTTGATGTCAGTCAGACAGGTAATATTCCACACTCACTCCCACCCCCGAATTTTCTTCAGGTGGGGGTTGTTGCGGTCTCGATCGGCGATACTGAACTGGCCTTGAGACGCCTGTTTGATCTTGCCCAGTTGGCTGCCTGAGTCGTCGGCAAATTTCAGGGCGGCGGTGCGGGCTTCCTTGATGGCCTCCTCGATCATGGTGGGTTTGACGTCATTCAGCCAGGCCGCGAACGGTGACCGTGCGTTCATAGTCCTTAACTGCCAGGGTATAATGACCGGCTACCCATGCCAGACCCAACAGGCCAAGAAACAGGGATGTACCTATTATCAAGGCGCTTGAACGTTGCACTGAGCTCATCGTGTTTAACCACAACTATGTTGAAAGGATGGTGGCAGTTTAGTCGTGCATTGCTGACTGGCAGCTGAACGCGACTGGAAAATTCGCTCAGAGGTGTCGGGCTCTTACAACCGATGCTGCCGGGTAAACTCAGTAAACACCTCTGCCACCCGCTCAATATCGGCATCACTGATATCCAGATGCGTCACCAGCCGAATATGATCACGACCCAGGCAGTCTGCCATGACACCATGCTTTTCCAGCCAGTCTGACAGGGCCTTGCGCGGCAGGTTCTCGGCTTCCAGAAAAATCATGTTGGTTTGAGGGGGTGTCAGGGAGTAGCCGTTGTCTTTGAGTTGTTCGGCCAGCCAGGCAGCGCGACGATGATCATCGGCCAGTCTGTCGATATGGTGTTCCAGGGCGTAGAGGCCGGCTGCTGCCAGTATGCCAGCCTGACGCATGCCACCGCCGGTCACTTTGCGCCAACGCCTGGCATTGGTAATGAACTCATGGTTGCCCAGCAACACCGAGCCCACAGGAGCGCCCAATCCTTTGGACAGGCAGATAGAAACAGAATCAACCGGACGGGTGTAATCGGCAAGCCCGCAGCCGGTTTTAACCACGGCATTAAACAGTCTGGCGCCGTCCAGGTGCAGGCCGATGTTGTGGTCCTCACAAAACTCGCTGGCCTGGCGAATGTAGTCCGGCGATAGCACTTTGCCGTGTACGGTGTTTTCCAGCGCCAGCAAACGGGTCCGGGCAAAGTGAAAGTCGTCCGGTTTGATCAGCGCTTCAACCTGCTCAAGATCCAGTTCGCCGGAGGCTTGCATCAGCATCGGTTGTGGTTGAATGCCGCCCAGTACGGCTGCGCCGCCGCCTTCGTAGCGATAGGTGTGCGCATCCTGGCCGACAATGTATTCATCGCCGCGCTGACAGTGTGAGAGCAGAGCCACCAGGTTGGACTGGGTGCCTGAAGGCAGAAAGAGTCCGGCTGCCTTGCCACTCATCTCTGCCAGCCTGGATTCCAGTTGTATCACCGTCGGGTCTTCCCCCCAGACGTCATCGCCTACGGCTGCCTGGTACATGGCATCACGCATGGCTTTGCCAGGGCGGGTGACGGTGTCACTGCGCAGGTCAATTACTGAGTTGCTCATAGTGTTTACACACTCCGATAGGCTAAGATTGATGCTTTCATGGTATCAGTCCGCTAATCATGTAGGAATGCAATCTGGTAATGCAGTGACGGGATACCATACTGGGAGGTCGTGCCGTAAAGCGATAGCTGGGAATAATGACTAACAATAATCACAACAAAAGGCTGCTGTTGCTCGGTGCCGGACATGCGCACATGGTGGCGATTCGGCAGTGGCTGGAGCAGGGGACTGTGTTGCCCAAAGACACTATCCTGATCAATCCAGAGCCCGAAGCCTGGTATTCGGGCATGATGCCGGGGCTGATAGCGGGTCGGTTTGCTCGCGAAGACTGTCTGATTGAACTGGAACCGTTGTGTCAGCAGTTGGGCATACAGTTGCAACTGCGACGAGTCGTGTCACTGGATATCCAGTCGCAATGTGTCTGGTTTCGTGATGGGGGCAACTTGCCATTCAGCCTGCTATCCATCAATTCCGGCTCTGTCACTCATGCACTGCCCTCGGATGGCTCTATCGCGTTGTTGCCAGTAAAGCCGTTTGCTGACTTCTACCGTCGCTGGCAGACCTGGCGTCAGGATAATCCTCAGGCAACCGATGTGGCGATTGTCGGTGGCGGGGCTGCTGCTGTTGAAATTGCCCTGGCGGTTTCTGCGAATTCACAACTACATGGTCTCACAGTTACGGTATATGTTGACCGGGATGTGTTGGCAGGTTTCCCCGCTAATGTTTCAGGTAGAGTGCAAAAATTACTTGGACGTCGTGGCGTTAAGATCCAGCCACAGGCTCGTGTCGGTTATATTGAAAATGGCATGCTGTATCGTTCCGATAATAACCGTATTGCCAGTGCTGATGTCGTTATTGCAGCAACCGGATCTGCCGCTTTGTCCTGGTATCATAATTCACAACTGAGCACAGATAGCGATGGTTTCATTCTTGTTGAACCGACACTTCAGGCAATCAGGCAGAGCAATATTTTTGTCAGTGGTGATGCCTGCAGCCTGGCCAATAATCCGCGCTCAGGTGTTTATGCGGTGAGACATGGTGACGTACTGGCCAGGAATATTCCGGCACAACTGCAAGGCAATCCCCTGCAGAATTTTTACCCGCAAACGAAAGCGCTGGCGTTATTGTCCACGGGTAATGGCGGCGCTGTTGCCCGCTATGGGACCTCTGGTGCCAGTCACCCCTTGCTACGGCCGATACTGGGACTCTGGAAGGATCAGCTGGATAAAAGCTACATCCGGGATCATTCTGTCAACGGCGCCTACCGGTAAGCGCCAGGCGAATTGCACGATACTGTTACTGCAAATCCATCTACGGCAAACCCATCGCCTTAAGCGCGCCAGCCAGCCGAGCGGCAGACAAGGCCACTCGTTGCAGTGAAATCTCTTGCATGCGATTGCGGTAATCATCTTCGATGCTGACAGTCACTTCATCCGTGTTGGCAGGGGTTTCAAGCACCTGGTTCTTGATGGGGGCTGTGTATACATCAGCATGCAGGAACTCCCGGCTCTCCAGCAACCATGTGCCGGGTATGAATCCCTGAGCAGACGGTTGCGGATCAAGTTGCTCGAATACAGATAACAGTTGCTCCCAGCTGCTTCCCCGTAATGCCTGGTCCCAAAGTGAATGCAGGTTACCCCGCGTTGCCAGCCTGACCATGTTGCCGCCCCTGTCTCCTTCAGGGAAATGTGTTCCGTGATAGGAGGCGCCGGCATGCAATGGCTGGTGAATATCGGCGCCGAGGTGTAAATACCAGCACAGTGCAATGGCCAACTCAGCCTGCTGTTGCGCATTGGCACTGTCTAGTGGTTGCTTTAGTATTGACTCAGAGGTGATCAGAGCTGTCAGCACGTTGTCACTGAGTCTGCTCTCGCGGATGCGGCTGTCGCTCGGACCATTGATGTCTGGCAAGAAGGTACCGTCCAGATAAACGTTACCTTGCAGAGGCACATCAGCGCGCACCCAGCGGCCATCGATCCAGTGCCAGTTCGGGTGGTTGAACTGAGCTCTGGCCGCATCCGGAATACCACGTGCTATATCTGGCCAGTATCCTGCTCTGGCAAACAGCCAGCGCTGCTGATCTTTATTATCAGCGTCACGCAACCGTTCAGGCATAGCCGATAAAAAGTCTTCTGCAAAGCGTGGGTGGTGGCGCAAGACTGCAACCCAATAATCCTGCTCCTGCTCCGTTAATTGGTCAAACACCAGCGCCGCTGATCGCTCATGACCCAACGCGTCCCAGCTATGTGCGGGTGCCGATAACAGAAACGTCAGTGCCATGATGCAGAGGGCGGGTAACGCTTTCAGAAAACATGCCTGGTACTGACAGCGAGCGGGAGAGGGTCTGGGTGTTAAGTGAGCGAACATAGATAATAAGTTCCGGCAACAGGTATGGCCTGTCGTATTAACAGGTTTACAGGATATGGTATTTCGGCAACGTTGTCGGTATTGTGACGAGGGTTTCAGGCAAAAAAAAGCCCACGCCGGGGGGCGGCGTGGGCGAGGTCACCCATCAATGGAAAAGGGGAGAGTCAGTTCCATTTGAGTCTGCTGATGTTGAGATCAGCCACTCACTTTAGTAAATGCATTTGCCGTGCCAGTTTTTTCTGAGGAAGTAAAAATATATAAATAACTGACAACGTGTTGTCATTAAATGCTGTTTTGAGCGCATGTGGCTGCTATTACCACGTCAATTAAACGCTATCGTTGCAAAATACTCCTGGCTTTTCCGTCGACAGGAACCGTTATTGTTAAAATGACATTACAAAAAAGCCAGCCGACGAACATTTCAGCTTAAAAATGGCGCAGATATCACCTTGTTTGCACAGCACTGGTGCAAATCATTTGGAGGACAGACATGTCACTGACACCTTTCCATTTAGCCATTCCTGTTCATGACCTCGTGGCCGCCCGAAACTTTTATGGGGGCACCATGGGACTGGCGGAAGGGCGCAGTTCAGATTGCTGGATTGACTACAATCTGTTCGGGCATCAACTGGTGGTCCACCAGGTTGAGCTGGGTAAGCAGGCAGAAAAAGGCAATGCGACCCATACCCCAGAGGCAGGGCGCAATGCCGTCGACGGACATGATGTGCCTGTGCCACATTTTGGTGTCGTGTTGGAAATGCAAGCCTGGCAGCAATTAGCAACAAGGCTAAAGAACGAAGGGGTAAGCTTTGCCATCGAACCTTACATTCGCTTTCAGGGGCAACCCGGCGAGCAGGCGACTCTGTTTTTTTATGACCCTTCTGGCAATGCCCTGGAGTTCAAAGCGTTCCGGGATATTGAATCTCAATTGTTTGCCAAGTAACGGCAGGTCCGAACCGGGTCAATAATGAAATCCGGTGAGCCTTACAGCTGCAGATATAAATCAGGTAAGGCCCACCAGGTTTCAAGCTCTGCACGGATGAATTATAGAGATCAACTTTGCATAAATATGGGAGAAATTGTGAGGTTCATCTGTTGTGACTTGATTCAAATGTCAAGATAAGCGCTAATTATGCGCTGGCTAAATCTATTGGGGTTAATGCGTTGTGCTACGTCTAGGTATCACTGGTAAGTTGTTCTTTGGTCTGTTGGCTACCAGTTCGCTGGTGGCACTGGCATTGGCTTTTGCAGTGCAGATTAACTTTACCCGCGGCTTTTTGGGGTATCTGAACGAACAGGAACTGCAACGGGTTGAGCGTCTGGCTCCATTGCTGGCGCAGGCTTATGTTGAAAACGACGAAAACTGGGAGTTCCTGCAAGGCCGCAACCGGGGCAACTGGTATGACATGATTCGCATGGTTGATGTGAATGTCATGGAAAACGAAGAAGAGCGGCTGGGTCCGGCCGACGAAACCCTGATGGGGATTAACTTCCGTCTGAGCCTGGTCGATGAAAACCGGGAACGCATCGTGGGTGCCTCCAGCAGTACCATTCCTGATGCGACATTAAGACCCATTATTGTTGATGACAGAATCGTCGCCTATGTAGCGTTGCTGCCATTTACCCAGGTCAGTACGGATGCGGCCAGAACCTTCGAGCGTCAGCAGCGCATCAGTACCTGGATCATTAGCATACTTTCCATCCTTGTCGCGGCAGTTGTGGCTATCATACTGGCACGAACCCTAATGTCGCCGGTTCGGAAAATTGCTGGAGCAACACGTGAACTTGCAGCCGGGAACTTTGATCAACGCATCAAGGTATCTTCCCGTGACGAGTTGGGTCGTTTGGCCGATGATTTTAATCTCCTGGCACTTTCGCTAAAACGCAATGAGCAGCTTCGCCGTAACTTCATGGCGGATGTCTCGCATGAGCTTCGAACGCCGTTGTCTGTTCTGAAAGGTGAAATGGAAGCGATGGAAGATGGTATGCGTGAATTGTCCGTCGATAACATCAGAGCCTTGCAATCTGAAGTCACTTCGCTGAACAAACTGGTCAATGACCTGTATGACCTTTCGCTGGCTGATATCGGGGCACTGACTTACCGAAAACACGAGATCAACCTGAAGCAATTATTGGAACAAGTGCTTTCGCAGTATCAGCATCGGGTTGAGCTGGCTGGATTGATCCTCTTATTTGAAGCCGGCGATGCGGATTACACAGTGCTGGCGGACCCGGACAGATTGAAACAGTTATTTATTAACTTACTGGAAAACGCTATCCGCTACACGGATGTCAAAGGGCGCATTCTGGTGACAATGAAGCGGGAGAGCGGGGATGTTGTTATCCAGTTGGAAGACTCTGCTCCTGGTGTGACTGATGAACAGCTGCAGCAGTTATTTGACCGGATGTACCGGGTTGAGTCGTCACGAAGCCGGAATAATGGCGGGGCTGGCCTTGGGCTGGCGATATGCCGGAAAATCGTTGAAGGTCATGACGGTGAGATCAGTGCCGGTCATAGCAGCCTGGGCGGGATCTATATGCGAGTGGCGCTTCCTGGTACCTTGAGTTGAATGTAGGCATCTTCGTCTCAAAAAAGACCAATAAACGCTGTCAGAGTCTAATGATAAAACACGTAAACAGGGAAAGGCCTCATGTCAGTTAGCGAACACAAAGCCCGGGTTCTGGTTGTAGAAGACGAGCCGCGATTGAACCAACTGGCAGTGGATTATTTAAGCTCGGCAGGCTACTTCGTTGATAGCCTCAAAACCGGTGATGAAGCCGTCGAACAAATCCGTCGGGATTCACCTGATCTGGTTGTGCTGGATTTAATGTTGCCGGGAAAAGACGGGCTGGATATTTGTCGGGAGGTGCGTCAGTTTAGTGATGTTGCCATCATTATGGTAACAGCGAGGGTTGAAGAAATTGACCGGCTGCTGGGGCTGGAACTGGGGGCCGATGATTATCTGTGCAAGCCTTTCAGCCCACGTGAACTTGTTTCACGTGCCAAGGCAATATTGCGTCGCGTGAAAAGGCATAGTGAAGAGACCGATACTGGCAGTACTCAAGCATCAAGTGATGCGTTGCAAATTGATGAGAACCGCTACAGTGTTTCATTAATGGGACGTGAGCTGGCGCTGACACCGGTCGAAATGCGGCTGCTTAAGACGCTGGCAGATCAGCCCGGCCGGGTTTTCTCGCGTGATCAATTACTCGACCATGCCTATATTGATAACCGGGTGGTGACTGATCGTGCGGTCGATAGTCATATCCGGAATCTGCGCCGCAAGCTGGAGCAGGCATACCCAGACCAGACATTGATCCGTTCCGTGTATGGGGTAGGTTATAAATACGAGCCGTAATGATTCTGTCCCGTCCTAGAATAAGTTGACGGTTTTAGTTTTAAGCGGCTGCCCTAGGCAG
>OJDN01000332.1_pt1 | contig 17276 bp, 15 predicted proteins | sample 1592731 | NCBI WGS metagenome assembly OJDN01 (sample SAMN05416881, study PRJEB24817) | seawater metagenome | isolation source: Sea water | place: Canada:Atlantic | collected 2013-11
ACTGGGAACCAATCAAAAGTAAAAAAGTCGAGAAACCTAATTTGCAAAAAAAGCTAGAATCTAAAAAAGCAAAAAACTGTGGAAACTGGCATCAATACCTTACAGAAAAACTAGACTCTACTGAATTTAGCCTAATGGAATTTCGCTTAGTGTATGAAGATATACTTACAGAAGAAAACCTAGAAGACTTTACTATGAGTATTTCAAAATTCAAAAAACTAAAAATTCTTGTAAAAGAAATTATAGAATACGCCGAATGTCCAGAAACAGAGATCCATGATTTTCTAACAGACATGGAAACACTCGCGTAATGTTTGGACAGCAACCACTTTTTGCTCCCAACAGTAACTGGATAGCTCCTAATCACTTTCCTGATTTATCTCAGTGCAAAGAGATCGCACTAGATGTAGAAACCTGCGACCCAGGTTTAACTGATCGAGGCCCAGGATACTTGTTTCAGCAAGGATACGTTTGCGGTTTTTCAATCGACACAGATACAGGCGTTCACGGTTATTGGCCGATCCAACATTTAGAAGGCAACTTAGACTATGGGTTAACATGCTCGTGGATAAGCGACCAAGCAAAAAAGCTAAGACCTGACTGCGACATAGTGCTTGCCAATGGACAATACGATCTTGGCTGGATGAAAACAATCGGCGCAGATTTTACGAAACAACGGATTATCGACATTCAAGTTATTGAAGCTCTTTTAGACGAAGAGCGTTCCGGTGGATATGCGCTTGATTCACTTGCTTTGTCATACTTAGGAACTGGAAAAAATGAAACCCTTTTACGTAACGCCGCCGCCGCTTGGAACATTAACCCAAAATCGGAACTCTGGAAACTTCCGGCCCGATTCGTGGGACCTTATGGTGAGGGAGATGCAGTTAAAACAAGGGCTATTTGGCAGCAGCAAAAACCCCAGCTTGATCTGCAAGACTTATGGAATGTTGCACAGCTTGAAATGCGGCTCACCCCCATCCTTTTAAAGATGACCGAAGTCGGTCTGAACATCGACCAAGACTACGCAACCAAGCTAAATGAAACATGGATAACGAGAGAGAAACAACTTCGCCAGAAGAGAGGGAATCTGGACATTTGGTCATCAGCGGAGCTGGGGAACTTATTAGTAGCGGAGGGGTTCAAAGTGCCGCTGACCGCCAAGACCAAAAAGCTTTCGGTAGACAAGAATTACCTTACCAAACTTTCAGGAGAAAGTTCATTAGCGCGAGAAATTCTCGAACTCAGAGGATTATCTCGAACGCGGGAAGTGTATCTGGAAAAGAATATGTTAGTAAATTTACATCGGGGACGAGTTCACCCGCAATACGTGCAGATAGCCCGAGACGACGGGGGGACCCGAACAGGCCGACTGTCCTCTAAGCAGCCCAACTTCCAGCAGATCCCCAAGCGTAACCCCCTCTTCAACGCTAAGCTGATTCGTCATGCCGTTATCCCTGACCACAAAGACCAGTATTGGATCAAGAGTGACTACCGGTCCCAAGAGATCGTCATCCAAGTCCACTACGGACTGGTGTTGGGGTTTAAAGGTGCCGAAGAGGTGGCCGAAGCCATCAAGCGTGGCGAGAAACTCTATCACTACATTGAAAATGCAACTCAAGGACGAATCACTTACGACCAAGCAAAGGCTGTTGTGTTAGGCCGCAGTTACGGCATGGGCAAAGCAAAGATGTCCTATGATCTAAACATCTCTGAAGACGAGTGTGAGACCATTCTAACTGAGTTCGACGATACGGTCCCGTTCATCAAGTTAACCGACGCCAAGGTTCAGGGACTCGCTCGACGCAATGGCTACATCAAAGGTCTGCTCGGTCGCCGCCGACACTTCCACCAATGGGAGCCTAAAGTGCCATTTGATCAACGTAGAGATTTTGAGAAAGAGTATGGCTCACCAGAACCGATGACCCGCAAAGAATGCGAAGAAAAGTTTCCGGACTACATGCCTATTCGAGCCCAGACCCGTAAGGCATACAATGCCCTGAACCAAGGAGGAGGAGCCACCCAGACGAAAATGGCTATGGTTGATACCTACGACGCCGGACACCTGCCAAGGCTTCAGGTTCACGATGAAATCAATTATTTAGGAAATAACGAAACTGATCCGAAAGAGATTGCACATCTGATGGAGAACACTATTACCCTTAAACTCCCGGTTACGGTCGATCTTGAGATTGGCAAACACTGGGTATAACAGCTATGACCCCAGAACAAACACTCAACCGATTTATCGTCGAAGCACTACCTGCTGCCCATTGTCAGCGCATCGAAAGCTCTACTGGATCAGGAATTCCAGATATTAATGTTCGTTGGCGAGAAGATGAGTTCTGGATTGAAAGTAAAGCTAACGCAGGATCTATCGCTCATGTTCGACCTGCTCAATTTGCGTGGATGATGCGACGAGTAAATGCAGGAGGCACTTGTTTTGTGATTCATCGACCTTCCAAACAAGACACGTGGAATTTGTATGTAATAACAAATAAAGCCCAAGCAGAACCTTACGGCAAAAACCACATTAAATTATTAAACTGTAGTGTGGTTGTTGGAAGCACTAAGACAGAACTACGTCACGCAATTATAACCATACTAACTAACTAATCTACCATGATTGAACAGCAAAGAACTATAGGACATATCGTGCCTCAAGAAGAGGAAGACACGCTTCAAGTGTTACTAGCACTTATTGATAGACAGCAAATTATTGAGCAAGAGATCCAAGAAACAGAAGAGACATTACGAGCTAAAAAGAAAAACTTAGCTGAAATTCAAGATGTCCGTATTCCAGAAATTCTTGGGTCTTTAGGGATGAAAAGTTTTACTTTATCAGACGGTAAAAAGATTAGCCTCGTTGATCATTACTACGCTCACGTCAGCAAAGCAAATGCTCACGCTGCATTTGAATGGCTACGAGACAACAACCGAGGCGGTATTATTAAACGTAACCTCATCATTGCAGACCCTAACTGCTCTGAAGAGCTTATCGCTCAAGTATCTCAGTTGGGGGTGGCAGTTGAATTAGATGAAAAAATCCATCCATCAACTTTAAAAGCATTTGTTAAAGAACAAATGACTGAAGAAGGTAACGAATTTCCACGGCAGTTGTTTTCAGCATCTGTTATAACCAAAAGCAAAATCGCATAATTATGCAAATCACGACAAAAAACAAAGTCGGGGATATAATTTATTCCCAAATCGTCTCAGACGAAAACATGAACAAGATTACTTCCTTGCTTATGACTTCACCCAAAGTAGCCCAAGAAGGCTTGGATACCGAAATTGCCTGCAATGGTAACGACCTTGGTTTTACTAACCAAGGTCTTGATCTTATGGCTTTAATCAAAACCGCAAACGGGATTCCTGTTCGCAAAGCGAGGGTTGCGTAATGGCTGGCTTCGATCTATCAAAAGCTGCAGGACTAGGCACAGAAGACATTGATCCATCTGTGCTGGGTATGCCGTTACTTAGCATCATGCAAAAGGGTTCCCCTGAAGTTGATGTCACTCACAAAGACCACGCGACAAAAACTATCGACGGAATCAAAGTCGGTGACGCGATACTCACAAGTCAGCGTGCTGTCCTACCCAATCCCTTCCAAGTAATTCCTCTGCGTCAGCAAGTCTGTTACGCTGAATGGGAACCAAAGAAACCCGGTAGCAAAGGTCTAGTTTGTCACCGTGACTTGACTGCTCCAGATCTTTCTGGATATCGCAAAGGAGATCCCGGCAGTGACAAAAAATGGAAAGAGTATCTTGGCGACAATGAGCTAATCAAAACTTACTACTTCCATGTTATGCTCCTGCTTAACGAAGAATGGGTTCCTGCCGTTTTTGCTATGTCTGGAGGCTCTTTAGCTCCAGCACGTGGATGGCAGCGAGATCTTCTTAATCGGAAGTATCCAAATAACGCCATGCGTCCTCCAATCTTTTCTTCAGTATGGGACGTCAGTGTTATTCAAGGCACTAGCCAAGTTTCTGGCGACGGCTTTTTCAAATGGGAAATTGGAAACCCTGTGTTTCTTGACCTCAAGAAAGACCAAGACTTGCTAGAAATGGCATTTAACGGATGTAAGGGCGTAACGCCTATGCGCTTAGAAGGCGGTAAAATTACCCCCGCACTTAAATCCGGCGACGACGCTGATTTAGTATAGGAATAAAAGAGAGCGGGGAGACATTACATCTCCCCGCTCAATTTTTCAGGTAACTAATAATCACAAAAACAAGCTAAGCAAAAGCCATGTCACAAACTCAATCAGACGCACAGCGACTGTTCAACATTTTTCCGGGCTCTGACTTAGCTTTTGGCCGAACAACTGTAGGGGATAACACCAACGCAAAAGGGAAAACTGACTCAAAATCATGGCTTATTCACCGACCAGTTACCGTTGATGATTTTCAGTCACATATTGAGGGATCTGAAGGTATTGGCCTTCCGCCAATTAATTCAGAAAATAAAGTTAGATGGGGAGCAATTGACGTTGATGTATACCAAGGGATTGACCTCAAAAAACTGCAAACACAGATCACCGAGAACACCCTGCCTTTAGTATTATGCCGCAGCAAATCAGGCGGTCCTCACATTTTCCTTTTTGTCAGAGAATGGATTGATGCCGCCGTAATGATCTCCATGATGCAAAGCTTTGCTGGATTTCTTGGGTTCGGCGATTCTGAAATATTCCCCAAACAGGCTAAGCTTCTACGCAATGAAGGTAGTCAAGACTTTGGTAGTTGGATCAATCTCCCTTATTTTGGCGGAACAGTTAATATGCGATACGCCCACGATGAACAAGGTGCGGCAATCACAACAATTATGGAATTTGAGGCTTTCGTTAAATCCCGGCAGATTATGCCTAACGAAATGCCTGACCTTATTGCTCCAAAAGGAAAGGAATCAGATAGTGTCCTACCTGATGGACCTCCGTGTCTAAACCGTATTTTAGCAAAGCCTGTTACGGAAAACCGTAATGAGATCCTGTCGAACCTATGTGTTTATGCTAAAAAGCGATGGCCTGACGAATGGGAAACAAAAGTTGTCGAAGTAAACAACAAGTTTGATCCGCCTCTTCCCAAGCGGGAAGTAGACAATTTAGTGAAGTCTTACAAAAAGACTGATTATCGCTACAAATGTTCACGAGAACCATTGTGCCGACACTGCGATGCTTCAGCGTGTAAGAAAGCCAAGTATGGTATAGAAGGCAGCGAAGATGAAAAAATGCCCGACTCTCGGTCACTCACCATGATAGCAACAGATCCACCTATTTGGTATCTCTCTATCAACATAGGGGTAGATGATTCTGCGCGTATTTCTCTTACCACTGAAGAACTTCAAACACCACGACTTTATCAACGACGTTGCATGGAAGAACTTCAAGTCATGCCGCCAATTCCCAAAGGACCAGAGTGGCAAGAAAGAATTACTTCACTAATGAAGAACTGCACCGTAGTCGAAATACCTAAAGGAATGTCCCCTACCGACCAGTTTATTGAAGTGCTCAAACAATTCTTAGAAAGTAGATCCGAAGAGCCTGTTATCGAAGACATCCTGCGAGGTATGCCTTTCCTTGGAGATGAGGGCTGGAGTTTCCGAATGAGTGACGTAACTCAGTTTCTACAAAACCAGCGGTTTACGCTTCTCAAATACCGAGAGTATGCAGAGATTCTACGCGGCTTAGGTGCCACTAGTAAACGCAGACACATTGGAACTCAATTCATCTCAGTATTTACAATGCCTCCAATCAAGGAGGATATTTGATTCAGAAGATTGTAGGACCTCCAGGAACAGGTAAGACTACAACTCTACTAACTTACCTCGAAGAGTTGCTCAATGGAGGAGTTAAGCCAGAAAAAATAATTTTCACTTCGTTTACTCGGGCAGCTACTGAAGAAGCTAGGAACCGAGCCCACAAAAAGTTTGGAATTCAATATCGGAATATGAGTTATTTCCGAACACTGCACTCTTTATGCAAATCAATGATCCCAATTACGGATGTCATGAGCAACAAAGACTGGTGCAACTTTGCTAAAAAAACCGGATACGGGTTTGGCATGATGAGTAGCAACAGCGAAGAGTATCCCGTAAGTGGCAAACGCGGCGATCAACTACGCCGACTAGATAGTCTACACCGATTACGGATAGAACCTCTTGGCGACACCTTAAAAGCCGACTACGACAATCCTAATAGTGATCGGTCTTTGACTCTAGTTGAGCTTACTCGATTCAGCGAAGCACTCACTGACTTTAAATTGGAAAGTGAACTCATTGACTTCACTGACATGTTAGAAGTCTGGCTTTCTGAAGGTTGGATTCCACCAGTATCTCATGTCATCATTGATGAAGCGCAGGACTTTTCTAAACTGCAATGGGCTGTAATTAAAAAGCTGACTTCTAAAGCAGAAACTACAGTCATCGCGGGAGATGATGACCAAGCTCTATTCGAGTGGAATGGAGCCTCGCCAGAAAACTTTATAAATCTTGAGGCTACCCAGACAAATGTCCTACCTCGGTCTTATCGCATCCCAGCTCGGGTGCATCAGTTGGCCATGGCAGTGACCACGCGAATCCGCAACCGCATAGAAAAAGAGTTCAAGCCCCGCGAAGAAGAAGGGCAAGTTACATTAATTAACAACCTCATTTCTTTGCCCATGCAGAAAGGGGAATGGCTGTTGCTTGCCCGTAACAACGGAGGTATGAAACGATACAACGTAGCGTGTAGAGCTTTAGGGCTTCCTTACACCTGCCGGTTTCCGGATCACGACCCTGATGCAATTTGTGCAGCCCGAACATGGCTAAGTTTAGTCAAAGGACAAAAAGTCCCTACACCTGACTGTAGAATCATGTATAAGTTTTTTCCAATTAAGACTCGGGTAAAATACGGGTTTAAGAAAATGCTCGAATCCACCGAAAAAGAAACTCTGTCGATGGAAGAATTGCAGCAAGAGTTTGGGCTGCTGCCCAGTTTACTCAGCTGGGAAGAGCAACTAAACACAATTAAAGCCGATGACATGGCTTACATCAGTCAGCTTATTCGCAACAAGACTTTGCACGAAGAACCGCGGATTCACATCTCCACGATTCATGGGGCGAAGGGTAGTGAAGCAGACAATGTAGTGATCCTTACCGACATTGGTCCTTTAGTTGCCGAGTCAATGAAGAAGCATCCAGACCAAGAACACCGTGTTTGGTATGTTGGCTTCACTCGTGCACGAGAAAGACTTTTTATCCACCAGCCAACAACCCCTCACTTTTACCCGATCCCATGAATTTAACCAAAACAACTTCGTTTGCCCATCAGCTTGAAGTGATCGAAGAATCTAAGAACCGAGAATACTTCGGGCTTTTCCTAGAAATGGGCACAGGTAAAACCCACATCTCAATTGCTACAGCCGTGCATTTGTGGCGAGAAGGTAAGATTAACGGTCTCATTGTTCTTGCCCCTAATGGCGTGCATAGCAATTGGCCAGAACGAGAATTTCCAGTTCACTTACCTAATGACGCTATGTCATGGGAACAAGTTACATGGAACAGCGGTATGGGTAAACAGCGCAAAGATCGTTGGAGCTATTTAGCTGAACGTAGTGATGAAAACATGATCTGTCTTTTTGCTAATATTGAATCTGTTCGTGGCAAAGAAGCTTACGAATCTATGCTTAAGTTCGTAAAACGACGTAACGTGCTCATTATTGTTGATGAATCTACCGTAATTAAAAACCCCAAAGCTAAACAAACAAAACAATGCCTAGCCCTAGCCTCACTATCACGCTACAGGAGAATCCTAACGGGGACCCCTATTACTCAGTCACCTTTAGATCTATGGAGTCAGTGCCGTTTCCTCTCGCGGGAAGCACTACCATATCCCAGCTATACCGCCTTCAAAGCACAGTTTGCGATAGAGGAGCTAGTGACAATGCTATCACGAGGAATTACTTTTCGCAAAATAGTAGGTTACCGAAACCAAGACCTATTAGCCGACCAGATCCTGCCGTTTTCTCGCCGTCTTCTAAAAAAAGATTGTTTAGATCTTCCAAGTAAACTCTACGAAGTTAGAGAAGTTGATTTAACTCCAGAGCAAAAACGCCTCTACAAAGAACTTTCTACAACCCAAGTGGCTATGTTGGACCCCGGCATTGCTACGATTACTGAAGTCATTACTTTGATGCTTCGGCTACATCAAATTATTCTAGGTTATTTACCCGACGACGAAGGGAACATGACAAACATAATGCACAACCGGATTGGTGTGCTTAAAGATATCATAGACGAAACTCAAGGTAAGGTCATTGTCTTTGTGCGCTTTGTTGAAGATGTGAATCAAATTAGGGGACTACTAGAAGCATCAAACATTCAGCATGTCACATACTATGGAGCTACTTCAGCAAAATCTAGAGAGATTGCTATCGACGAGTTTCAAAATGATCCTGCCTGTAAGGTGTTTATTGGCACTTCAGCTGCAGCGCGAGGACTGACTCTCACCGCAGCAAACACTGTAGTTTACTACAGCCAAGGCTACTCTTTAGAAACACGGCTTCAATCAGAAGATCGAGCCCATCGGATTGGCCAAAAAAACAACGTCACTTACATTGATCTACTTAGCAAAGGCACCGTAGAAGCAAAAATCGTAAGTGCGCTAAAACAGAAAAAGAATTTAGCGGCTTCAATTGTTGATCGAGAGTCCTTGGAAAAACTACTACTTTTAGACGGGTTGTGATTAGTCCGTCTAACTAACTACCTAGCTGGATAAGGGCAGAGTTATGACCTGCTACACAAGGAACACGGTTAGGTAGTCCCAAAAGTCCTGAGCATGACGTAAAACTGCTCTTTTTTAATGCCTTAACCTTATACACTAGTGTGTGTGGTTGAATTAAAAAAGATTGGTTCCAAAAATAATTATAGGACGCTGCCTCCCGTTGGTCGGCTAGTTGTTGTTAATCCGGCTGGGATAGGGAGTTTTATCGACGGGTTCCGGCGGGAAAAAAGAACCACGATAGCACCATGGACAACACTCCAATGATGGAGATGGCGAGGTGACCGAGGGTAACGGTTTGAGCTTGGTCTCCACTGGTGGGGAACTTGACCAAACCAAAGAGGAGAGAGATCTCACTTCGATCTTCTGGGGGGAGGATGGTGAGGAGAGGGACGCTGGGGTTGGTGATGCTGACCCAACCCATGATGGCAATGGCTGAGATCGACACCCCGGCAATAATAGACCGAGCAACAGTGTTGATGTGCTGAGTGCTCTCATTAGTGCCCAGCAGCACCTTGGCGAGGTTTGCGTTAGCTGTAGCGTTAGCTTTATCATGAGAAAATCTTGTAGCCAGTTGCTCCCGTTGTGCGAGATTTTTGCGATCCATCCACGCTAAGATAAAATTGCCCAATAACTTGAGCATAGCTCCAGCCGCTGCTCCACCAATCGAGCTGACCATAGTTGCAATAAGTCCAATCATAGTAGATCACGCTTATGGACGGCGGTATAGTTCCACTATCGTAGAGTTTACGCACTGCCCCGTTCCAGCTAGGAAAAATGAAGGCTGTGGAGGGAGCGCAACATTGTTTGCGACTATGCCGTTAGTGGTGCAGTCCGAAACAAATACCCGACCCGGATTAGAGCCTGCGTTTACATATGAGCAACCAATCACCATAAGACCGTGAATACGTGCATTTTCTCCGCATGCAAATACCGCAGGCGCTGATTGGTAATCACGCCCTCCGTTGTATACATTAATACCGGTAATCCCGCCTGATCCATTTACAGTAGCTATGCGTGCTCGGGCTCCTGTTCCGCTAGATGCGTAAGCATCAAATATGATTTGCTGGCCAACTACATAACCTGTCCCCGCAGTGCCAATAGTAACACTGTCAACTACACCACTAGCAAGCACAGCTGTCAGCACGGAGCCAGTCCCTGTATTGGCTGGCAGCGATTGCAGTTCTATTGCCTCGTTATTAGCCCCCACTAAATCGGTAAACACGCACCCAACTATTTGCAGGTCTTGAATAGTGCCCTGAAGCCCTTCAATAGTTACTCCGCGATGCACGGTAGAGTTCAGCCTCGTGCGTCCCGGTTCTTTAATGGTTAGCGAAGTAAGGGAAATCCGTCGCGTTGGAATGTGGATTTTGTTTACACCAAGCGATGTTACGCATACCGAGGCTTCTCCACACCCAATAATTGTTGTATCCGAAATTGAAACATCTTCAGATCCTTCAATTCGTATTCCCATGCTCCACGGGTCTTGGATTTTACATCCAGTTACTAAAATCTCTTTGTTAAAATTTAGGTAATCATTTCCATCGTTGATAATGCCTATAGCATCATCTCCCGTGTTGTTAAATGAGCAGCCGGTGACCAGCACATCCTCTGCCCATGTCATGTGCAGCCCGTCGCCACCAGTAGATTCAAACGTGCAATTGCTCACTTTGATATGACGAGCCAGATCATTGTTACCTTCTGCGTTTTCGCCAAGGTGCAAACCGAATTGGGCTATGTGCTCAAACCGACAGTTAATAAACTCATGGAAATAACCAACACACTTGATTCCCGCTCCTATGTCTCGGGGAACAAAGTATTTGGTCATTGGCATGCTAAAAGTTAGTCCTTGCACAACCGTGTAGTGCGTATTTTGAGCATAGACGATCATGATCTGGCCTAAATCGTCACTGGTCAGAATTGCGCCGTCACCCATTATCGTCACTAGACTCATGTCGTCCAAGTAGATGTTTGAATTGCTAAAACGATATCTTCCCGGCGGAAAGTAAACTGTTGTTGGTTGACCCCTTACCGCAATGGCTGTTGCCCCACTGCCACTTCCACCTGTGATTCCTACGGTTGGATGGCTGGTGTAGCCTGCGCCTGCTGTAGTCACTGTGATTGCTTTGATTTGTCCACCCTCTATAACTGCCGTTGCTGTTGCCCCACTGCCGCCTCCACCTGTGATTGCTACCGTCGGCGTAGATGTATATCCTGAACCTGGGTTAGTAATTATAATGTGCTGCAAAGGTCCAGTGCGGGGAATTGCAGTAAACGCAGCTCTTATAGCGGTTTGATCATCTGTTACTCCATCACCCACTGCTCCGTAGTGCTTTACGTTAATAACATTGTTTTGTGAATTGCCTCTAAAAATGAGGTTAGTGTTGTTTGAAGTAGTTGAAAGCGTGTGGCCTTGAATTGTCTCCGCGTCAATTAGCACATCCGTAGAATCAACAACTCTGACAAGGGTCTCACTTTGAATGTCTCCAAATGATATAGACGAAACATTCACCCGCTTCACGTCGTCCATTACAATTGGATGACGATTGCTGTAATAAGCCTGCCCATTGGTCCCTGTGCCGGGACCCGTTGCAGTAAATACTTCTCCAACCGCTGGACTACCTGAAGCTCCAATTGAACTCCAGCTTTCGTCTCCTACAAACTTGATCATGTAACTTACCCCAATAACAAAGTTCGTGCTTGTTTGCACTGGATCAATACTAGAATTGTCTCGATAGCCCGACCCAAACTTACCTATGCCGGTCATCGTCACCCCGCTTATGGTAATGTCATTACTTTCCTCAAGCTCGATTCCGTAGCCAGAACACCCATTTATGATGATACCCGACATAGAAACTTTGTCAGCTGCACCAACATAAATCCCGCGCCAACCATTGTCCCTAATTTCTACACCAGTTATAGTAATGTTGTTTGGACGATTAACAGCTGCTAAACCGCCAAGATCAGGATAAAGGGCAACTGCATCATCTCCCTGATTCACCACCGTTAAATTAGTAATTACCACATCACGAACACCCACTCCTACGTGAACCCCGTCTCCACCTGTGCCCTGACAAGAGTGACCAATAATCTTATACCCTTGCATCCATGTCTGATTGTCTGCGGATGCGGCTATTTCAACCCCCCAATTTGGAATGTTTTGTGTTTTTGTATTTAATAGTGTGATATTGTAGCCCTTAAGCTTAAACCCCATACCAGCCCCACGGCTAGATGGTGGATCAATAATCGCAGCGGCTTTACTTTGCACCTGTAATCCCTCAATCACTACGTTTATGCACTCTTTGCCTATACTTATCCCGTTACTGTTTTTAGCTATTGCTGCGTCACCGTTTGTGGCTAGCAACACCACCCCATCAGCTTCAAATTTTACATTGTGTAAGTTGTTAAATTGGCATGCTGAACTAGCATAGAGACCAGCAGGCCATCGAGCTACAATGTTGTCTCCGACCACTGCTTTGCCTACCCATCCCGACCCGCTACCTGAGCTGCTCACCGTTATTGTGGGAATGCCAAAATAAATCCACCCGTAGCTCGAAGTGCTTGTTGCATCGGTATCCGTCTTAACTGAAAGATTACCGGGCGTGGCAGTAACAGAACTTATCAATGTCCCAGCAGGAAAACTAGGATGTGTCACACTCATGCCTACCGTAATCTGATGCGGCATGTTAGTGTAAAACGAGGAAAATTCGATGTCCCGACTGCCTGACACAATGCCGTTTAAGGTCACCTGTCTCGACACAATACGGTAGCCACTACCCGGATTTGTCACCGTTACAAATGCTACATGGCCTCCCGAAGCTGAATTTCCAACAACCGCTACAGCTGCCGCTCCAGTGCCCGAACCACCAGTAAATGCCACAGACATTGTGCCACTCCAGCCTGAGCCGCCTTCAATTGTAATCACTCCCGAAATGCCACCATAAGGCTGCAACGCATCCTCCATGTAGTAAAAGTCTATCCAATTGTCATATACCCCATCTCTAGTCAAATACTGACCAAGATCTACCACACGTCCGTGAGTGTGACTGTCATTTATCACCGTTGGATTGGGGTAAACGCCAGCTAGATCCCCCCCGGCAGTTGCATTACCAGCTGCAACTGTTCCCGCAACTGTTCCTACGTTAAGTATTGCAGAGTTTCCAAGGCCCAGATTGCTGCGAGCAGTGGGTGCATTACCAAGGTCAGAGAGATTACTCGCAATTTTAAGCTGTGCATCGTTCGTTACGTTACCTAGTCCAACGTCTGTTGGCACAAGAGTGACGGCACCAGTTTTTGATGCTACGCTCGTCACTGGAGCGGTCGGGTAGCTGAGTTGAGTCCACCCGCCAATCACGCTTGGGTCCGTTCCGGTTATGATCCAAACGGTCCCGAGGTCAGTGCGAGTCGTCCAGTCGCCCTGTTGCCCAGTCAGCGCGAGCATCGCAGTTTGGTTTGCCGAATCGCCTAAATACTCGGTAACTGCAATGTCAGGTATCTGTGAGCTAGTTAGCTTAGATCCGCTGTCAAGAGTCGCCACTCCGCTTGCGGCACCCAATGCAGACGTATTTACTCCATCAGTAATACCGTATCCGCTAAGAGTTGTTGGCGTGCTAGTGACGTTTGAAAAAGCGGGCGTAACTGTAATGTTGCTCGCAGCTGTTAACCGTCCTTTAGCATCTACAGTAAAATTGCCTACTTGCGTTGCGCTGCCATAAGAAGCCGCAGAGACCGCAGTTGCAGCTAAAGTAGGGTTAGGGTAGGTGCTTCCAGTCAGATCACCACCAGCAGGTCCAGTGGGAGAACCACCTCCCGCTCCAGGAACTCCGCGAATACCTGCAACTGTAAATTCTCCCTCATCGACAATTTCTACGACTTCAACTTCTGACTTAACAGAATCAAGTGCGCGAAAAGGACGACCATTATTATCAAATTTAGGCATTTCAAATCGGTAATCCTATCCACTTTCCAAAGCGAACTAATTGGACAAAGGCGGAACGAAAGAACCCAGGAACCTTAAGTATGCATTTCCAAGGTCCACGGTGAAGTTCTGGTGTCATGGCGTTAAAACGCCACCAAGTTACAGGTTGTCCGTCAGCACTGCTTATAAACAGCTTAATCCGATCAGAGCGTTCTATAGATTGGTCGCTGTGTTCACCCAAAGCAACGTCTACGTAATCTGCATGTTTAAGAACTACACCAGTAATGGTAATGTCGTCTGAATTACCTTTGCATGTAATACAGTAACGACCGTTACCTTGCAACCCATCAATAACATCAATCGTTACTCGCTTAGCGTTGTTGTTGATGTCAATGCAGTCTTCGTAACCGCCATCAACTACACCAGTTATTGTAAGAATAAAATCTTCTACCCCAGATATCTTAACTGTATCGGCAATGTTTTTATTAACCACAATCCCGCTCAGATCTAAATGATAACTTCGACGCACACCGAGAGTGCGATCTTTGCCCCAAAAAAGAATTTGGCCATTTAGCCAAATGTTACCATTAGGTAGTCCGTTAAAAGAAAAAAGATTTTTGTCTGGTTTACTCATCTTTCTTTTCTTTCTGCTGATCCCATTCACGACGCATCTTAAGAAACCAATAAATAGCGTAAAACGCACCACCAACAAACGCCATTAAAACAATCCCCAAACCAAGCCATCTTTCCGTATTTTCAATCCAATCCGACATTCCGGTAGCAGCGGTTAACCCCGTAAACCCAGAAATAGCTCCAATACAATGTGCGACAACAGGTTTAACTTCGACAATCATTCGGCTTAAAACAGTAGCAAATGTAGACTCAGTTGCGTAATTGGTTAACTCACTAAGTTTCATCTAAAAAGGCAATGGTTAAGGAAATCAGCCGAGTAGCCACAGCAAGGACAGTATAATGCTCATCTCAATAACAGCGACAACCCGCCAATTGTTAATAGACCATTGTTTAAACGTGAGATCTACAAATCGAGACCAAAGAGAAGTGAACCAGTTATCTTCCATACCTGTGTTTAAAGCTCAATTACGGATTGGTCGATAGTAAAAGCAGCGTTTACCGTTGTTGCTTGTGCCTGATCTACGTTCGACTATTTCTTGACGAATGTAGTCTTCCATCATTTTTTGAATTCCGTTAAGACTAACACCTGAAGGGTTTAGCTCTGCACTGGTATGGAGTTCTTTTACGCTTTTCCACCCATCCCCATCAGGACGTCCAGCATGCGCAATAATACTGTCAAGGACCACTGTCCATCCATGATCATCTTTAATAGCTTTGGATTGTTTTCGCGGCATAAAACGTCCCGTTAATTTTTTGTGTCTGAAAGAGCTGATAGCTGCCATCGTCAAAAAGTAACCCGTAAGCCCAGCCATTAGCCCACCGGAAACGCGCAGTCTTTGTTCGGATATATCGCATATCATCGCGACAAAGACAACCAATTGAGCGAGCTTCTGCTGAAACCATTCGCGGCACAGGAGCTGACTCAATAGAATGAACGTGACCAAATATGCTATTGCCGTAGACGTTTGCGTGCTGGCGACACGCGCTCATACCAGTATGGTAGCCGTGGATGACATTAAGTGATCCAAGTGCGTAAACTCCGGCCCGAGCGTCATACGGGAGCATTTTAACTTTTCGCTTTTTAAGCGTAGTAGTAATGTCCCGAATACCAAGTTCGGCAACCTCCGCAATGTTGCCTTTGTGCGACTCAGCTGATTCCCAAAGGCGTTCGTCGTGGTTGCCTCGAAGAAACACGCGCTCGCTACCGCCATCAAAGAAACGATTCAAGAACGCAAGACCGGCCTCCACGTCGCTTGCGATACGCTCTTGTTTTTCGTCAGCGTCTGCGTTCCGACGCAACGGTCGGAGGTCAAAACAATCCCCAGCGTGGATTCGTATTTGCGGTTGGAAGTCGTCAATAAAACGCCAAAGCGCAGCCACGCTTGTTGCATCGCACTGGTCACCATGATTGTCGGACGCGACAACGAACCGCTTGGGCTGTTTCATAAAAATAGCCCCTTCCCTTTTTTAAAAGGAAGGGGAATAAAGAGTTACTACATAGATTTCTTTTTAGCCATGGGTTTTTTCTTTCCCTTAGCTTTTGCGGCCGTAGATGGCCGACCGACTTTGTTTCCGTATGTTCCTTTTCCGTATGGCATATTATTTTTTAGGGTTAGGAGCAGGAACTTTAGCTAGCTCCTGTTCAATGATAGATACTGCGTTATTTAACTGCACGCGCACGTTCCAGTCTTGGGTTTGAACGCTCGCGAGACCTTGTTTGATAATATCCAAGGCTGTTTGTGTGTTGTTTTGTTCAGGCATAAAACTGTTACTTAGATTAGTTGTTTTCGATAGCTTCAATTCGAGCCACTAATTCTTTAATTGAATTAACTAGCGCAAAAGTAAGCGCGTGACCGTTCCAGTTCAAGACTTCAGTATCTTCTTCATCATCCTCTTCAAGTTTGGTCATGTAGCTGCCGACGCACTCAGGGAATGCGGTGATTGCCTCCTGAGCAATGATGGAAATCTTATCCTCACCGTCGTCAACCATGCCAGCCTTGCCGTTGTATCGGTAGGTAACGGGACGCAGTGCCAAGACAGCATCTAGACCTTTGGTGTATTCGCCGGTTTCGGTTTTAATCCGAGCGTCGGACGCAATGGTCCAAGTGTTAGTTGATGGTTTGGCTGCGGAGTCTGTACTCAGTTGGAGCTGGTATGCAGGTGACGTCGTGCCGATGCCGACGTTGCCGGTGGCAAGCACTCGCATTAATGAAGTTCCATCTTTGTCGTTTAACTCAAGGACGCGATCGCCTGAATTATTACCAGCGTTAATTTTTAACCCATTACCGCTCGAAGTGCTGTTTGTAATTAAGGCAGCAAAATCGGTCGATGCTTCAGAAACGGTTAGCTTATGAGCAGGTGACGCCGTCCCGATGCCGACCCGACCTGCAAAGAATGCTCCACCAGATGCATCAATTGAAGCAACTTCTCCTGATGACGTATCTAGTTTGATAAAATCGTTTGTAGACGTTGATGCACCCTGACGGGTCATTCGCAACTCTGGACAAAGCGAGCTAACTGGATTTGCGAACGCAACGGCTGTTCTGCTAGCCGTTCCCGCAGAAATATATGTATCTCCATTGATCCCAGCGTCACCATTTACATCAAGCTTGTAGGATGGTGTTGCATCGCCAATGCCGACCCTGCCTGCGTAAGTAATGCGCATCGCTTCCGCATCGACAGACCCGCCACCACCGCCCGTGCGGAACGACATAGATCCGGTCCCAGCGGTCGCGCCCCATGAACGAATCCGAAGGTCATTACCCGAAGTATCGAGACCACCCGCGCTTGTTTGGTTAGCCCCAACACCACCCCGAGCTAAAATAGGACCATTTACGTCGAGACTGTTTTTACCCGCGGCTGCAATGGCAGGTGACCCCGTGCCGATGCCGACGTTGCCGGTTGCGGTTATTCGCATCCGTTCGGCAACAGTTCCACCCCTGTCTCTTATACACATCTCCGAGCCCACGA
>OJDN01000338.1_pt1 | contig 17176 bp, 12 predicted proteins | sample 1592731 | NCBI WGS metagenome assembly OJDN01 (sample SAMN05416881, study PRJEB24817) | seawater metagenome | isolation source: Sea water | place: Canada:Atlantic | collected 2013-11
GAGATTCGCCTTAGTCTCGTGGGCTCGGAGATGTGTATAAGAGACAGAACTAATGTACTTAGGCAGCCAGTGATGGGTGACTGGGCGACAGTCGTGCGTAAAATAACGGAAAAATTTCGGGTAAAAATAGGGAACAAGTGAAGCATGATGATGTTTCATGAAACATCATCCGGTTAGAATCAAGATAACTGCCTAATCGGCATTCAATGACACAATAACGCTATATAAAACCAGGAATCAGATTACATGGCAAGCGTGACCAGCGACCCCAACCCCCTTAATCACGTCATTCACAAAATCATCGTACTCGCTACCGGCATTCCGGGCTCAGAGGGCATACGACAGTATCTGGAAACTCTGTACGAGAATAATGGTGACTGGTCTGAAGTGGCGGTAGTGATTGATAACTACCTGAACGGGCTGCTTGCCAATGAGAGTGATGGCATCCCGGGGATGATCCAGCAGCTGGCTGAAAACGGATTTGGCGCCACTATCACGTTGGCAGATGCTCAGGCACTGACAACACAGTTTGCGGAAGCCGGCGTTAGTACATGGTCAGGCCTTTTTGCCTGGTTATATGACAATGTGGATGGTGACCTGGCAACTGCCTGGGGCAATCGCGCAGACAGTGCCAGCAATTTTACCGCGACCTTGAATGAACTGGGCAAAAACGACGATTACAACGGGAAACAGGTGCAGGCTGCGGCACGTGAATGGATGGAAGGTATTGGTGTCAGCGACGCATCTGTTCAGGCGGCCAATGAGGCAGCGACTAAACTGATCGAGCGATTCCTGGACGGTAAGGTTAAAGGCAGTGCCATAGATGGTTATGTTGCCGGTGCCACGGTCTATATCGATGTGAATAATAATGGTGAGCAGGATGAGGGCGAACCGGTCACAACCACCGATGCCAACGGTAATTTTACCTTTGATGTGGATGAGTTACCGGATGGCCCCATAATCGGGTTTGGTGGTACCGACCTGGCTACGGGCCAGCCCTTTGAGGGTGAAATGACGGCCCCTTCCGGTGCGGCAGTATTAAGCCCGCTGACTACCCTGGTTCAGCAAATGATGACTTCAAACCCCGGGCGTAGCCAGGCGGAAGTTGAAGACATTCTGTTTACCACACTGGATCTGCCTCGCGTAGACCTTTCCTCTTTTGACCCTATCCAGTCGGGCCTGGAAGAAGGCAGTACTCGAGAGAGCCAGGTTGTGGCGGCGCGGATTCAGGCTGTGACCTCTCAACTGGTCAATGCCATGAATGTGTCCAAAGCGGTGAACAGCAAAGTATCCGCTGATGCAGATGGCAGCAAAGGTTTCATCAGTGCACTGGCTGATCGTCTCGATGAAGCTGCAGGCAATGGAGACATTGTCAGACTGGATGACGAAGCTGAGCTGACAGAGGTCGTCAAAAAGTCAGTCGAGAAATCGGGTGCGATCAATGAGAACTCCACTGCTGAAGAGCGCGAGCGAGCAGACAATCTGTCTGGCAAGGCCGCGGCAGTCATCCGTGATGTAAACGTTAAATCTCGCGAAGCAGTTGACGAGCTGGAGAATAATGGCGACATCGATATCGTTGATACGCTGTCAGATGTTTTTAAACTCCAGACACTGACGCAAACTCAGGTTGCCCCTTCTTTCCTTGAGTCCGAAGATGATGGTCTGGACGATGTTGTGGATCGATTCTCGGGTGATAACCTGGATAATGAAGTCGAGGATGTCCAGGCGGGTAAACTGGACGAAGATACCGATACCAGTACAGGCAATGTCACACGTCCTGATGATGCGCCAACGCCAACCACGCCGACGCCTGTCATCACGCTGAGTGAAGATACCGGTCGTAGTGACTCAGATCTGATTACCAGCAATACGGAACTGACTCTGAGTAATCTGATTCAGCCCTATAACTGGGAGTACAGCTATGACGGCGGCAGTCACTGGAGCGATGGCAGTGGTAATAAGCTGTATATTAAGGCAAGAGATGGCGAGAACACTGTGCTCGTACGCCAGAGCGATCCGTCTATTGGCGACCAGGCGGTCACGTCATTTACATTCACCGCAGATCGCGCGCAGCCAGGCAATGTCAGTTTGTCTTTGGCGAATGATACCGGAAATGGTTCAGACGCTATTACCTCTGATGGCACCATTAATGTAGGCAATCTCGAAGATGATGCGCAGTGGCAGTACCGCACAGGTAGCAGTAGCGAGTGGGTCGATGGTAGCGGTAACCAGATTGACATCACGGATGAAGGTGCAACCACAGTCAGCGTGCGTCAAACTGATGTGGCGGGTAATCATTCAAGTACTATTGTGCTAAATCTTACACTGGATACCCAGGCACCAGAAGCCACCTCGATTCGTCTGGCCCAGGATACCGGTAGCAGCGCATCTGACCTGTTGACTAATGTTAGCACTATCGTCGCTTCAAACCTGGAATCCGGCGCGACAATGGAGTTCAGTACGGATGGCAGTGCCTGGCAGGCTGTAGGATGTGGCAATGGTTTCACGCTCAGCGAAGAAGGTGAGCAAACTGTTTATGTACGCCAAACGGATCGTGCAGGCAATCAGTCAGCGTCAGCATCCCTGACAGTCACCGTCGATAAAACTGCACCTGAAGCGCCAGCCGTCACACTGGCTGAAGATAGTGGTGTAAGCGCATCTGACTTTTACACCAATAACAACCAGGTCAATGTGGCGGGTATTGAGGACGCTGCAACCTGGGAGTACAGCTTGGACGGTTCTACCTGGAATGCGGGCAGTGGCAGTGATTTCACGCTGGATAATGGCGACGGGGGATATCTGGTTCAGGTTCGTCAGACAGACAGTGCTGGGAATACATCCAAAATAGGACAAATAGCCAGTATGACACTGGATACAGCGAAGCCGTCCACACCCAGCCTGTCTTTCTCTGATACCGGCAGTAATACCAGCGATGCTTTGACCAATAGCAATATTGTCCGTGTCTCCGGAACTGAGTTGAATTCAGTTATCGAGTACAGCCTGGATGGTGAACAATGGTTGAGAGTGCAACCAGCGAGTTATGGTCGTGCTATCGCTAGAGGGAATGAGGTTCGGCTCCCCAGTGACGGTGAACATACTGTTCAGGTTCGTGAAACGGACCAGGCCGGCAATGTTTCCGACATTGCATCTTTAACACTCACACTGGATACGGTAGCCCCAGATGCACTGACCCTGGGGTTGGCATCAGATACCGGTGCAAGCGCTAGCGATGGGATCACCAGTAATGGTGCAATTAATATTGATGGCCTGGATCGTGATAATACCTGGGAATACAGTCTCAACGGTGGCTCCACCTGGCAGGATGGTTGTGGCAGCATCAACATCAGCAATGACGGGACGTATGACGTTCGGGTTCGCCAGACGGATGCTGCTGGCAATGTGTCATCGGCATCTTCCCTGGATGTAACACGTGATACAGCATCGCCTGTGGCACCAAGCCTGTCGCTGGCTGAGAATACAGGCTCAACCAGCGACACCGTGACCAGTAATGGCGCGGTGAATGTCGGAGCTGTGGAAAGTGGTGCATCCTGGGAATACAGCACCAACGGCTCTACCTGGCAAGCAGGCAGTGGCAGCAGTTTTACTCTGGATGAAGGTGACGGCACCTATACGATTCAGGTTCGTCAAACAGATATAGCGGGTAACCTCTCATCAACTGGCACACTGACTAGCGTAACCCTTGATACCACTTCACCCAGTGCTCCTTTAGTCAGCCTGGCAAACGATAGTGGTGAAAATGCGTCAGATCTGTTGACCAATAATGGCACCGTTAATGTGTCTGGCTTGGAAAGTGCTGCCAGCTGGGAATACAGCACGGATGGTTCTACGTGGACCGCAGGCTGCGGCAGCAGTTTCACGCTTAGCGGCGACGATGAATATCACGTGCAAGTGAGACAGACGGATAGCGCAGGTAATGTCTCTGACAGTGCTTCACTTAACTTTAGTCTGGATGCAACAGCGCCTGATGCCCCATCTTTGTCTCTTGAGACGGATACTGGGAGTAGCGCCAGCGATGCGATCTCAACAGAAGCTGCCGTTCTAGTCAGTGGCATCGGTCGGGGTAACACCTGGGAGTACAGCGTTGACGGTGGTAGCAGCTGGCAAGATGGCAGTGGCAGCGGTAGTGAAAATGTTACCGAGGATGGAACCTATAATGTGCAGGTTCGCCAGACAGATAGCGCGGGCAATGTGTCACCGGTTGCTTCGCTGACTTTCTCACGTGATACAGCTGACCCTGTTGCACCCAGTCTGTCGTTGTCAGAAGACACGGGCGCGTCTGCCAGTGATGCATTGACCAACAATGGCACAGTAAATGTTGGCGCACTGGAAAGCGGGGCATCCTGGGAATACAGCCTGGATGGAGGCAGCTCATGGAATGCTGGCAGCGGCAATAGTTTTACCGCTTCCGAAAGTGGTGAGCTTTCGGTTCGGGTGCGTCAAACAGACGTGGCTGGCAATACATCAACTGCCGGGTCACTGGACTTTATTCTGGATACGGAAGGACCTGCAGCAGCGTCGTTGCAGCTTGACCAGGACAGTGGCACGAGTGCCTCTGACAGCATCACCAATGTGGGCACCGTTATTGTCACGAACCAGGAGTCTCGCGCAACAATCGAATACAGCACGGATGGCAGCACTTGGCAGTCAGGCTGTGGTAACAGTTTCACCCTGAATCATGAAGGCGAGAATACGGTTCGCGTCAGGCAAGTAGACGAGGCCGGTAATACATCAACAGAAACATCACTGACCTTTACACTTGATAAAACAGCAGGAGCCAGACCATCTGTCAGTCTGCATAATGATTCAGGCAATTCCAGTGATGGCATTACGACTAATGGATCTGTTGATATCAGCGGTATTGAAGACGGTGCCACCTGGGAATACAAACTGAGCACGGCGTCTCAATGGCAATCGGGTTCTGGTAACAGTATTGATTTTTCATCATTAAATGATGGCGAGTACACTGTTGAAGTGCGTCAGGTCGATGTGGCGGGTAACCAGTCTCTGACTGGTTCAACTTACTTTGAAGTGGATACGGTTGATCCGGCTGCTGCTCCCAGTGGATTGGTGCTGGCAAGTGATTCAGGTGTGAATGGTTCAGATCGGGTCACCAATGATAGAACCATCAATGTTCAGGGCCTGGATGAAAACTTAGGTTGGGAGTACAAGGTCGGTTCGGATGGGGACTGGCAAGCCGGTAGTGGCAGCAGTTTTGAAACGACAGGTGAAGATGGCGGAAAGCTCGTTTACGTGCGTCATGTTGATGGTGCCGGTAATACTTCATCAGAGGCTTCTACATCGTTCACACTGGATACCACTGCACCGGACCAGGCAACGTCCGTCTGGCTGCAAAATGATACGGGCAGCAGCAGTAGTGATGGCGTGACACAAAGCGGCAATATTCGCTTAACCGGAACCGGTGATAGCCAGCTTTATGTTCAATACAGCCTTGATGAAGGTGAAAACTGGAACTATGCCTGTACATATGCCTGTGCGGGTACCTGGACCGGCAATGTGTATGTGTCTGGTGACGGTGATAAGAATGTACTGATCCGACAGGTTGATTATGCAGGTAATGCTAATGAAGCAGTGTCGGTGAGTCTGACAATTGATAGCTCAGCACCATCAGCGCCTTCGTTGTCACTTGATTCCAGTGAGGATTATGTGCAGGTGTCCAGCCTGGAAGAAAATGCGACCTGGCAGTATGCCTTCACCGCAAGCGGTGCCGGTGGCTGGACTGACGGATCGGGTAGCAGTTTCCAGGTATCGGATGCCGGTGAGGAAGATACGGTCTATATTCGGCAGGTGGATCTGGCCGGCAATGCTGGAACAGCGCAGTCGATTAATATGCCAGCAGATACTAATGAGATTAGCGTGGATAAAAACTCTGGGAATTACCCTAGCACAGCAGGTAATGATCGATATATAGTTGAAAATAACGTTGAAGCTGACATGGTTGGAGGGCTTCTTGTGGCATTTACCATTGATGCTGGAGCAGGCGATGATGAAGTTATACTTGGCTCGTTCAATGCTCAATATGGAATAAGTCTACAATATTTCTCATCAAATTTTAACAATATTGAAAATATTAATTATGAGAATTATTCAAATTTAAACACATTTGGTATTCTCGTTGGCTGGGTTGAAGCAATAACAGATAGCAGGAATAAACTGGAGTTGGTATTTTCAGATTCACAAACAGCCACGGCAATAGGCGAAGATCTGATACAAGAGTATAACTGGTCAATGTCACAGTCTTCGCCTACTGATGTGACTTTGGTAGGCATTGTGGACGATTCTACTTCCTGGACGCTTTATCAAGCCCTTCCGGTTTAGAAGCTGTCATACAGAATGACTTCCCGCATTGATAAAGAACAATTCACAGCCCCGGTTTCGGCCGGGGAGCTGCTGGATAAAATCACTATCCTCCGCATCAAGCAGGAGCGGATCACTTTGCCTGAAAAGTGGGCGAACATCACGGCTGAGCTTGAGATTCTGGAAGCGTGTGCAGCACCGCTGCTCTCGAATACCCGGCTCTATAAACTCATTGATGAGCTACATTCCATCAATGAAACCCTGTGGGATATTGAGGACGATATTCGTGACTGTGAACGTCAGAAAGATTTTGGTGAGGTGTTTGTTCGTCTGGCCCGCAATGTTTATGTGACAAACGATGAACGGGCAAGGGTGAAGCGCGAAATTAATGTGATGTGTGGATCTAAACTCATCGAAGAAAAAAGTTATGCCAGCTACTAAAGTCAATCCGCACCTGACGCAGCAACTGGCTTCTGGTGTGGATTTGCTCAATAGCAAACGCAGCAGTGAAGCGGTCAGATACTTTCAGAAACTGACAAAACGCTACCCGGAAAATCTCGATTGTCTGGATTACCTGGCAACCTCCCTGTTTATGGACGATCAGTTTACGGAAGCTGATGATGTCTATCGGCGTTGCTACCAAATGGGGGCGCGTTTCCCGGAATCCCTCTGTAATGCAGCTCGCAATGCCGGTCGCTTGCGTCGCCACCAAGCGCAATATGATTACGCAAAAGAGTTGTTGCCACTGGATGGAGATATGCGCCATGAAGGGTTGCGCATGTGTGCAGAGGCTCTGGGTAAACTGGGGAAACCCGTTCAGGCACTGGCAGCCTGTCGTCAGGTGGTGATGGAGCTGCCTGGTGATTTCCGCATCCAGGGAACCATGGTGCGCCAGCTGCTTGACATGGGAATGGCGGATTCCGCATTGCAATTATGTAATGAGCTATTGCCTGAATTTCCAGACAATAAAACATTACTCATGGCGCGTGTTGAAGCTTGTTTTGTCGGTGGTAACTTGCGGGACGGGATTGAATATTCGCAAGCGCTCTTGGAAACCATGCCTGAAAGCCTGGAAGCGACTTCTGCGCTGGGGTTTTATTATCAGTATGACCCACGGGTAACGGTGGCAATGCGAAGAGAGCATGCGCATAAAGTCGCCAAGGCCATCCTTGCCCAGGCACCTGCGGTGCCGGGCTGGCAACGAAATAAATCACCGAATGATAAACTGCGTATAGGGTTGGTTACCGGCGATTTGCGCCAACACCCTGTGGGATATTTCATGCAGGGATTGATGACGGCCTTACAAAACAGCTCACTGGAGTTTGTGGTGTTTGATCCTTTGCCAGCACACGATGATCTGACTGGGCAGTTCCAGCCCCTGGTGAAAGTCTGGCATGATGTGCCCCACCTTGATGATGAGTCGCTGGCGCAACTGATTCGAAATGAAAAAATCGACATTCTTTTGGACATACAAGGCTTCATGACCGGAAATCGTCTACCAGTCTATGCATGGCGGCCAGCACCGGTGCAGGTGTCCTGGATGGGGTTTCAGGGAACCACTGGCGCACCGGGGATAGACTATGTTTTGGTGGATCCCTATTGTGTGCCACCGGGTGCTGAAGATGAGTTCGAAGAGACTGTATGGCGCTTGCCAGAAAATACATTGTGCTTTACCCCGCCTGCTGTGGATATGCCGGTTCAGGAGCCGCCTGTGCTGGAGAATGGTTTTATCACGTTTGGCAGCCTGAATAATCCGGAAAAACTCAACGATCAGGTGCTGGCGCTGTGGGCCAAGGTGCTCGAAGCAGTGCCCGGTTCACGCTTGTTACTCAGGGGCAGCAAATTCCACTCTCGCGAGTATGTCAGCCGGTTTCGGAATAACCTGGCAAAAGCCGGGTTTGATCTGAATCGGGTCACCCTGGAAGGCCCGGCTCGACGTGACCGTTTTTTGCAGACCTATCATCGCATTGATATCGCGCTGGACCCTTTTCCCTGCAGTGGCGCTACAACCACTGCTGAAGCATTGTGGGCAGGTGTGCCGGTCTTGTGCATGAAGGGAGATCGCATGATCTGGCGTATGGCTCAAAGTATCCTCAATACCTGTGGCATGCTGGAATGGCTGGCAGAGGATCAGGCTGACTTTGTTGCGAAAGCGGTTCGGTTTGCAAATGATCCAGAGTATCTCAAAACCCTTCGTGCCAGACAGCGAGAGCAGGTGTTAGCGTCGCCGCTTTTTGATGCCGAAAAATTTGCCGGCCAGTTTGAGAAAACGCTGCGTCAATTGTATGTCCATCATCATTCAGATTGAGCAATTCGTTCGAGTCGCCGGGACTGATCCAGCAGGGCATCTTTCAATGACTGCGGCGCCAACACGGTAAAATCCACCGGCATCATCGCCAGCCAGCGGGCAAACCAGTCGATGCTGTCGGTCTGGGTTTCCATCAGCAAGCCGTTTTCCACCTCACGAAACATATCCACTGAGCAGGGGTGAAACCCCAGGAAATCGACCACTTCCTCAGGCTGACAATGAATCAGAACGGAGACGGCTGAGTTGCCCGGCAGATTGTTGAGACTGTCGGTGAGGTGCTTGGCGGCATCAAAATCACGCGGGCGGGTAAAGACTTCCGGGCAAAGTGTGACCTTGCTGATTCGATCGAGTCGAAAGGTGCGTAATGCTTTGCGTAAATGGCAGTAGCCACCGATGTACCAGCGCCCTCTTCTGAACACCAGTCCATAGGGATCAATTTCTCTGGGGAGCGGCTCACGATCAGATGCCTGGTACACCAGTGAGACCCGGCGTTCCTGTTGCACACCGTTGGTAAGCACCAGCAGGCTCTTGTCATCATAGCGGGCCTGGCTTTGCGGCAGGACGATGCGAGTCGTCTCGCTGATGCTACGTACCCGGCGTTTCAGCCCTTCTGGCATGACGCGCTCCAGTTTGGCTTCCACGCTGCTAATGGCCGGAGCCGCATCATCCAGTCCCAATTGTCTGGCGGCCAGTAACCCGAGCACTATGGCCAGGGTTTCCTCATCGTTAAACATCAGCGGTGGTAGTTTGTAACCGGGTATCAGGCTGTAACCGCCATACCGTCCCTGCTCTGTCATCACGGGTACCCCTAAGGTTTCCAGTACCGTGATATAGCGTCGGACCGTGCGCCGATCGACATGCAGCCGCGTTGCAATCTCGTGCCCGCTTAGCCTGGTGTTGGCCTGGAGCAGCTCCAGCAGAGCGAGTACACGGGTGGTGGGGCCTGACATGAGACGACCTTCTGTTATTCTGGCTCAAAAAATTATGGGACGTTTAGTGTGATTTCTGCTGTTTGAAATATTCTTTCACAATACTAGGGCGGTTTCTGTCCTATTATGGTCGTAATCTCCTGTTTGTCCAATCACAACTGACAAGGAGACAGGCACATGAGTCAACTGATTTTCTACACACACCCCTATTCGCGAGGCAGAACCGTTCGCTGGTTGCTGGAAGAACTGGAGGTGCCCTACGTAGCACGCGTCATGCAGTACGGAACAACAATCAAGTCGGCAGAATACCTGGCCGTTAACCCGATGGGAAAGGTTCCCGCGATTGATGATGATGGCGTGGTCGTAACCGAGGTAGCGGCTATCTGTACTTACCTGGCTGATAAATATCCAGAGAAAAACCTGGCACCGGCGCTGGATGATCCGGAGCGCGGTAGCTATCTGCGTTGGCTGTTCTTTATTGCCGGCCCCATGGAAATGGCATCAACGGCCCGCGCATATCACTGGAACATCGATCAGGAGAACGCCATGGCGGTTGGTTGTGGCATGATGGATGATACGGTCGATACGCTGGAAAAGGCGCTGCAAGATAAGCCTTATCTGTGCGGAGATCGATTCACGGCCGCAGACCTGCTGCTGGCCAGTTATCTGCATTGGGGACTGCTGCAAAAAACCATTCCGGAACGGGACGTATTCAAGACGTACCTGGAAAAAATGGAGCAACGCCCAGCGGCCATTCGTGCCAATGAGATTGACGACAAGCTGGCCAAGGAACTGGGCTAAAAAGAATTGTATTAAAAGAAGCTGGGTTAAGAAGATAGCCGACAACAAGGACGTTACTGGAAATCTTCTTTGCTGCGTTCGATCTGATTCGGCTGGGGCATCTCTGCGATGCCCTGGCTGACGCTTTGGCAAAAGGCCGCTGACTGCTCATCAGCTTCGCTATCGGTGGAGAACTGTTCAGTTATGTTAGCCACCATGTCACGCGCTACATTAAAACCTTGTGCATCGCCGAGCAGGTCGTTTAACTCTTCCGGGTTATATTGTGCCAGGAATTGTGCGGCTGCCGTGTCGTACTGACTGAGTTTGCCGCGAACATCGTTTTGTTGGGACATGTCCCAGTGCCCCAGCGCTTCACAGTAATCCGCATAAACATTGACGGCATCCACTTCGATGCGCGCCATGGTCAGCATTTGTACCATCATCTGCTCGGTGACATCTTCATTATTGACCCATGCATTCCAGAAAGGCACGACGCTGTTTTGTTCGGCGGGAGTCTGCGCCATGCTTGATGAAGCTCCCATCACCAGGGTGGCAATTATTGCAACATGTCTCAGGGGTGTTTTGATCAGCATAGTTTACTCCATACAGCATCGAACAAAATAAAGTCTCTCGGTGTCATGCATCCTGTCAGTGAAGCGGTCGGCGCTCCAGTACGACAAAACTGTAGTCATAAGGGTTTGTCTCTGACGAACTAAAGTCCTCGCGGCCAAGTTCTTTCCAGCTCTCCAGCGCAAAATCAGGGAAATAGGCATCGCCATTGACGTCGGCGTGAACCTGGGTCATGTAGAGTCGGTCAGCATGGGGCAACGCCAACTCGTAAATTTGCGAGCCGCCCATCACAATGGCTTCTTCGCAGCCTTCTATCAGGCAGATCTTTTCCGCGAGATCGATAGCGGCTTCCAGCGAGGGTACGACTCTGACACCTTCGATTTGCAGCTCAGTGTTGCGGGAAATCACGATATTGGTTCGACCAGGCAAAGGGCGGCCAATGGACTCATAGGTTTTTCTACCCATGATGATGGGTTTGCCCATTGTGACCTGCTTAAAGTAGCGCAGGTCTTCAGGCAGATACCATGGCAGTGCGTTATTGCGACCGATAACCCGGTTCTGCGACTGTGCCCAGATCAACGCCAGTCGCATTGGTGGCTCGTCCTCGATCTCGCCATCAAAGCCGTCGATCACTTCTTCTTCCGGGGTATTGTCTTTATTTGTTGCGTCTGACGCCATTAATCTATCCTGTGCGCGTTATGCGTTATGCGTTATGCCAGAGCGCCGTCTGTTATTCAGACGGCGACGGGTGCCTTGATGTGGGGGTGCGACTCATAACCGACCAGCTCGAAATCTTCAAACACGTAGTCAAAGATGCTGTCAGGTTTGCGTTTGATATTCAGTGTGGGCAGTGGTAGCGGTTCACGCGTCAGTTGCAGGTTGGCCTGTTCCAGGTGATTGCTGTACAGGTGCGTGTCGCCGCCTGTCCAGATAAAATCCCCCACATCAAGATTACATTGCTGGGCGATCATGTGCGTTAACAGGGCATAGGACGCGATGTTAAACGGAACGCCCAGGAAGGTATCGGCGGAGCGCTGGTAGAGTTGGCAGGACAGCTTGCCATTGGCAACGTAAAACTGAAACAGGGAATGACAAGGGGGCAGCGCCATTTCATCCACGTAGGCCGGATTGTAGGCAACCACCATGTGTCGGCGTGAATCGGGGTTGTTCCTGATCTGTTCGACGACTTTACTGATCTGGTCGACAGACTGGCCGTCTTTGCCCGGCCAGCTGCGCCACTGGAAACCATAGACTGGACCAAGGTCGCCATTCTCGTCGGCCCAGTCATCCCAGATGGAAACGCCGTTCTCTTTCAGGTAACGAATATTGGTGTCACCGCTGAGGAACCAGAGCAACTCATGAATGATGGAGCGCAAGTGCAGTTTTTTTGTGGTCAGTACCGGAAAACCATCCTGCAGATTGAAGCGCATCTGATGGCCGAACACGGATAAGGTGCCGGTACCGGTGCGATCACTCTTTTCTTCGCCTTCACGCAAAATGCGCTGCAGCAAGTCCTGGTACTGTTTCATACAATAATATCCCGCTATGCCTTGTCTTTGCCGTGGTTGTAACCGTAATTGGTATCGTACCGGGGCTTGCGATAGGCAATGACCAGCAGTGCGATACCCACGAAAATCATGGGCAATGATAACACTTGTCCCATCGTCAGCCACTCCAGTGCCACAAATCCAATCCAGGAATCCGGTTCGCGGAAGAACTCAACAAAGAAACGCTGCAGTCCGTAACCCAGGCTGAATAAACCGGAAGCGGCATAGCGGGGCCGGGGTTTTGATGTGAACAGCCACACCAGTGCAAACAGGACAACGCCCTCAAGTGCTGCCTGGTAGAGCTGTGAAGCATGGCGAGGCAAATCATCAACGTGAGGGAAGACCATGCCCCAGGCGACATCGGTCGGGCGGCCCCATAGCTCACCGCCGATGAAGTTGCCTAAACGTCCAAAGCCGAGGCCGACCGGTGCCAGTGGCGCGATAAAATCCAGTACCTGGAACCAGGTCTTCTTGTGAACCCGGGCAAATACATAGAAGGCCAGCATGACGCCGAGAAACCCGCCGTGAAACGACATACCGCCTTCCCAGACGCGCAGTAACCAGAGTGGATCCTCCAGGAAGCGGTCAAAATTGTAGAAAAACACCGATCCCATTCGTCCGCCCAGCACCGCACCCATGGCACCATAAAACACCAGGTCCGAAAGCTGGGCGTCGCTCCACTGCCCTTCCCACATGGGGGTTTTGGCCCGGTATTTGGCCAGCAGCCAGGCCGCACTGAAGGCAATGACATACATGATGCCATACCAGTGAACCTGCAATGGGCCCAGGGAAAAGGCAACGGGATCAATCTGCGGGTAAGTCAACATGCGGGGAGCATCCTTTCAGCCAGAGCAGTTTCGAAGTGATTAACTTGTTCGGGAGGAGCGCAGAAGTCGCTCAACACCGGCGTTATAAAGCGCCATATCAATGCTGGCACGTATACTTTGCGGATCTGACAGGTTCATGACATCTTTGAGTAACGTTTGCGCATCGGCGAGAGTGACTGACCGGATAACGGCTTTGACTTTCAGTAATGTAGATGCGTTCATCGACAGAATATCGAATCCCATCGCGACCAGTAACAATGCTGAGGCCGGGTCACCGGCCATCTCGCCACAAATGCTGACCGGTTTGCCGGCGGCATGGGCGGCATCCACAACATGCTTCAGCGCATGCAGTACAGCCGGGTGGAAAGAGGTATACAGATCCGCTACTCGCGGGTTATTTCGGTCGACCGCCAGCATGTATTGCGTCAGGTCGTTGCTGCCGACGGATACGAAGTCGACCATCTGGCACATGGCGCGGGTCAGGTAGACTGCGGCGGGCAGCTCAATCATGACCCCAATGGGCGGCATGGAGACATCCAGCCCTTCTTCCTGGAGTTCTCTCAACGCGCGCTTGATGATCTGAATCGAGCCTGTGACTTCCTGCAGATTGGATACCATGGGCAGCATGATCTGCAAGTTATCCAGCCCTTCGCTGGCGCGGATCATGGCTCGGGCCTGGGCAATAAAAATCTCGGGGTGATCCAGAGTGACACGTATGCCCCGCCAGCCCAGAAAGGGGTTAGCTTCTTCAATCGGGAAATAGGGCAAAGCCTTGTCGCCACCGATATCCAGGGTGCGCATGGTAACTTTTTTGGGGGCAAACGCCTGTAACTGTTCGCGATAGATGACGGCCTGTTCCTGTTCACTGGGAAAGCGCTCTGCCAACAGGAAGGGGACTTCTGTGCGGAACAGGCCAATGCCCTCGGCGCCGTGATCCAGTGACCGGACAACGTCCGACATCAGACCCGTGTTAACCCACAGGCTGACCTGATGGCCGTCCAGGGTGACGCAGGGCTGATTAATAATGCCCTCCAGGCCGCGGATCAGCTCTTCCTCTTCCTTGATGACATCAAGGTAACGCGTTCGCATTTGTTCAGAAGGGTTGCCGTATACCGTGCCACTATAGCCGTCGACGATGACCTGGCGGCCGTCCAGACGACGGTATGGCAGATCGAGCGCACCCATGACGGTGGGAATGCCCATGGTCCGGGCCAGAATCGCGACGTGCGAATTGCCCGAGCCTTTCACGGAAATCAGGCCGACCAGTTTTTCGCGCGGAACTTCCATCAACATGGACGGCGCCAGTTCTTCGCCTACCAGAACAGTTTCATCCGGATATTCACGCGGTTTGTCGTTGTCTGATTCCTGCAGGCAGGACAGTACCCTTGAGCAGAGATCCTTGATGTCAGTGGCTCGCTCGCGCAGATAAGGGTCTTTCATTTGCTCGAATGCTTTGACGTGATCCAGGGCAACTTCTGCGAGCGCGCCCTGGGCCCAATTACCCTGCTGGATCAGTTCGGAGACCTCACGGCCCAGTGCGTCATCGTCAAGCATGCGCAGGTAGACCTCAAACAGGTCTTTTTCCTCGGGGCGGATCTGATCTCCGATGGTGGCGCTTAATTGCCGGATATCGGTGCGTACCTGGTTCAGTGCCCGGGCAAAATCATGCAATTCCGCATTGATATCGGTCACTGTTCTTGTTGGTACCAGGTTCAGGTCGGCGTGCGGGAACACCACTACCGCCTGGCCAATGGCTACACCGGTGGCGCCGGAAATACCGGCAAAGCTGGTATCAGCACGGCGTTGGCCGGAGGGGCTGACACCCTGAATGGCGCCGGATGCTTCTGCCGCGGCAATCACGCCGGCCAGTTGTGCCGACAGTGTGATCAGGAAGGCTTCTTCACCGTTGTCAAAACTGCGCTTTTCTTTGTGCTGTACAACCAGCACGCCCAGCACCTTGCGATGGTGAATAATCGGTACGCCGAGGAAAGAGCAAAACTCTTCTTCACCGGTTTCAGACAGGTAATGGTAGGCAGGGTGGGATTGCGCCTCTTCCAGATTGACCGGTTCGGCGTGGCGGGCCACCAGGCCGACCAGACCTTCATCCAGCTGCAGGCTGACATGCCCGACAGACTCCTGGCGCAGACCTTCTGATGCCATCAGTACGTGGCAGTTGATGTCGTTATCGAGCAGGTAAACGGAGCAGACCTGAGTGTTCATAGCCTCACGGACCCGCGTTACGATCACTCTGAGTGCCGTTTGCAGATCCCTGGCGGCGTTAACCTCCTGGACAATGTCACGTAACCTGTCGAGCATAGGCAAATTCGTCGTTAGTCGCGGTAACCGCGTGGTTTACTGGTTCGATTTGATATAGCGGTTCAGCGGCTTGATCAGCTGTCGCATGGCCTGACGATAAACGTCCTTCTTAAAGTCAATCACCTGGCTGAGCGGGTACCAGAAGCTGACCCATTGCCAGTCATCAAACTCGGGCGTCATTTCTGGACAGCTCAGCTTGATGCGTGATTCGTCCCCGCATAAACGCAGCAGAAACCATTTTTGTTTCTGGCCGATACAGACCGGGTTGCTGTTCTGGCGGATATAGTGCTTGGGGAGCTGGTAGTACAGCCAGTCCCGGGTGCTTGCCAGAATCTCAACATCACTGGCATCGAGGCCGACTTCTTCTTTCAGTTCGCGGTACATGGCTTGCTGTAAGCGTTCGCCCTGGCGGATACCGCCCTGGGGGAACTGCCAGGCATCCTGACCGATGCGCTTGGCCCATAACACCTGCCCTTGGGTGTTACAGATGATGATGCCGACATTGGGCCGGAAGCCATTTGCGTCAATCATTCCGAAAGGAGTCCTGCTTAAATGCTTTTCTTGCGCTTGACGGGCTTTGTTCGCGCCGCCTGCGGCTTATTCACTATTTGATAGTCTGGCTTAATGCACTAATACGCCAACACTGCATTGTTTCACAAAAATGGTCAGCAAAAAAGCGCCACTCTCAGGTTATAATGCCTTTTGCCAACATGCACACAAACCATTCATCCACAGACGATGGATCGGAACTTTCAGAAAGGAAGCATAACATGACACGTCTCGCCATCTTTGATCTGGACAATACACTATTGGGTGGAGACAGTGATCACGGCTGGGGTGAGTTCCTGATCAACGAAGGTCTGGTCGACGCCGAGCAGCATCGGCAGCGAAATGATGCTTTCTATGAGCAGTACAAGGCAGGTACGCTGGATATGACGGAATACCTGGAGTTTGTTGTCGCCATTCTTGCCGGCATGCCCAAAGCTGAACGCGATACACTGCATGATCGTTTTATGCAGACAGTCGTGGAGCCCATGATTTTGCCTCAGGCGGAGCGACTGCTGGTTGCTCATAAAGCCCGTGGAGACTTCTGCCTTATCATTACCGCCACCAATCGGTTTATCACCGAGCCGATCGCCGCGCGTCTGGCGGTCGATGACCTGATCGCCACTGATCTGGAAGAAGATAATGGTGTATATACCGGAAAAATCAGTGGAATTCCCAGCTTTCAGGACGGAAAAATCACGAAGTTGCAAGAGTGGCTGAAGCAGCGCGATGATGGCCTGAGCCTGGCTGACAGCATCTTTTATAGTGATTCTTTCAATGATATTCCTCTGTTGGAGGCTACCACTGAAGCCGTTGCGGTGGATCCGGATGACAAACTCAGAGCGCATGCAGAGAAACAGGGCTGGGCTGTCATCAGTTTGCGCGCCGTGTCCTGAAGTCGCAATTAAGCGCCTGGCTCGTCGTCGCTGTGCAATTCCACAATCAGGTCGTCAGCGATTTGCTCCAGTGCCTCCCGCAAGTCATCAATAGATCTGTCTCTTATACACATCTCCGAGC
>OJDN01000373.1_pt1 | contig 16248 bp, 10 predicted proteins | sample 1592731 | NCBI WGS metagenome assembly OJDN01 (sample SAMN05416881, study PRJEB24817) | seawater metagenome | isolation source: Sea water | place: Canada:Atlantic | collected 2013-11
TTCAATGACGTCACCGTTGCCGGCATTCATGATGGTCAGCGTGCCGCTGCCCTGGTTGGTGACAAACAGACGCTGCCCTTCTGGGTCAACAGCGACATTGATTGTGCTTTCACCACCGGTTGGCCACTGGTTTAATACGTCGCCAGAATCGATATCAACCTGCACCACGTGATTGGCATTCATATCCGTCATGTAAGCCAGGCCCGCGTCGATATCCACATCCAGACCCGTCAACGTGCCAGGAATATCAATCTTCTTGGTGATTTCATGCGCATCACCATCAATCACCCACAAACTGCTGGGGATCGGGTTATCCGTCTCGCGGCGTGATCCGACCACAGAGGCATAAATGGTGTTAGTGTCTTCATCAACAACCAGCTGTCGCACGTGAGCACGATCACCACCGACCATACCTTTCACTTCACCGTTTTCCAGGTCCAGAGCAACGATGTGACCGGTACGAGTCGCCGTTCCATACAGTGTCTGGGTACGGTTATTCACGGCCAGACCATACAATGCAGTTTCACCCACGTCGTACTCGCTTTGCACGGCCAGAGACTCAGGATCAAGCACCAGAATGCGCGCCGCGTTTTCTTCACCCCGACTGCCAGTGGCAGCCACATAGAGCACATCCGCCGCCTGATTGAACTTGATCTCATACAGGCCAGCGACTGGCATTTTTTCGGTTGCGGTGATTTCCGGGTGTGCCTGGGCAATGGCAGCAGTCAGCAGCATGCTGGCTGCCAGCGTGGTTTGCGCGGCAATCTTGCCGAATTGACGTACAGCTTTCATATCAAACTCCTTGGTTAATAATGAGACTTACTTAATGTAATACCGCATTTCCAACATCTGGTTCGGCGAGACATTTACCTCGGAGGAGTCAAACAAACACCCTCTGGCAACATCTCTTTATCTGGCTGGTTTTGTTAATTCGGCTTGATATCAACCCAGTAAGTGCCGCGGTACGGGACTTGCAAATAACGTGTATTGATCGCTTCGAGTGTTGCCGCCACATCAATATCGGCGAACAGCTCCGGATGAATCCAGGTGGCAAATGCTTCAATGGCAACGACATCCAGGGGCGAGTTGATCAGCTGGTGCGAAAAGCCATGCACCCGACCCTTGCTGACTGATGTCAGAAAAGAAATACCGGTGCGCTCGGACACGCCAACCAGTGACTGACGCGCCTCTGATTCCGAGTAACGCGACCCCAGCACCAGGCCACCGGCACGCTCCAGATGAGGTCCGCCAGTGGCGATGTAAACATCCGGGTCGCTGGCAATGACATATTCCAGGTTCAACTGACCAAATGCCTGCGAAATCACATCGGCGCCAATATTGTGGCCACCGACAAATTCAATAAAATCGCCCATGTTGCCCCGCCCCGGCGAGTTGCAGCAGTCGCTGCTCATGCCGGCGTGCGGCTCCAGAAACACGGTAGGACGATCCTCTTCACTCAAGCTGGCAACCCTGGTCTGTATCTCATCCAGTCGCGCCCGGCGAAAGGCCAGGAAGGACTCGGCCTCATCTTCACGATTGGTCATAGTGGCCAGCAACATCAAACTGGTTTCCAGGTTCTCAAAGGGGGCTGTGAAGAAGTCAATATAAACAACCGGCACACCACCCATTTCCAGTTGCTGCACTTGCGCCTCACTCGGACCGGCGCCGGAAGAGACCACCATGACATCAGGGGCGGCAGCCAGAATGGATTCCACATTGAAGGCACCAGCGGAACTGGCAATACGAGGCAGCTCATCCAGCGCCGGGTATTTTTCCTGCCAATCGGCATAGACATCTGCCCCGAGACGGTTGGCATCATGCGCCCAGGCAGCCAGGATGCTGACCGGATCTTCATGGATCAGGGATAGCGCAATCAGGAAGCGCCCATCATCAATCGCTATGCGACTGGCTGTGTCCGGCACTTCTACCGTTCGGCCACGCACATCCGTGACAGTCTGCGACGCCAGCGCAACTGATGTGGTCGCCATTAGCGCCGTAGCAACTAACGCCGTAGCCACCACTAAAGGTAAAGCAGAAAGCGCTGAAACTATGAACTGCTGAATAAACCGACCGTAGTGTTTAAAGACAGCAAACCTTTCGTACTGCATAGGTTACAATTCCCAAAAGCACGTATCGTGCAAAACAGGGTGAAAATGATAACGATTCTCCTTTATATTGGCAACTGACTTTTTGTTACAGAGAGTGCGCAATGGTGCAGAAAATCGACAACCTTTCTTCACAATTCCCCGATATCGAAGGAACCGTTGCTCAATGCAGCCTGCCTAACGCCATCAGTTTCACGCTGAACCTGGCTTCAACAGCGCTGCGAATCCGTGTCGCACTCCCCCTAAACGAACTGATAGAGGCCACATCAAACAACCCGGCGGCCAACATTCATCGCTACCCGGCGCTCTATTTACTGGACGCCAACGCCAGTTTCGCCAGCGTGGTGGAGACCAACCGTCGCCTGAGTCGCCGCCCCGACGCCACCCGCGTCGCCCCTGCGATTATCGTGGGTATCGACGGAGATTCAGGGACGTTATATGACACTGAGCTGCGCAAACAGCTTTATTCAGATGTCACCGATCCCGCCACATCATCAGAGTCACAGCCTGCACCGTTAGCGGAAATTAATGCTGAGAAGTTTCTGGGTTTTATTAAAACGGAGTTATTCCCGCTGATTCAGCGCCTCTTCCTGGCCGATCCGCAGCAGCAATACCTGCTGGGACACTCTCTGGCTGGCTATTTCACGACCTGGGTGCTGGCCAATCATCCGGCCACCTTTCAGGGCTACGCCGCGATCAGCCCGTCGCTGTGGCAAAACCCGGACACCCTGAACGCCCTGACCAGCGGGACATGGCAGCAACAAATCCCCCATGAAGAAAATGCAGCGCTTGCCTCTGCAAAGGAAGCCGCGGAGAAATCGCCACGGGTATTTCTGGCTGTAGGTGAGTGGGAAGAATCCCTGGCGCCCTGGCAGCATGGTCACCCCAAGGCAGATGAGATTGCCGAACGGCGCCAGGCGCGCGGCATGGTCTCTAACTTGCTGGCTCTGGGTGAGGCATTAAGCACCCAACTGGGTGAAGAGCAGGTACAGTATGCGGTGTACCCGGGAGAGGACCATGCTTCTGTGTTTGGCACAACCCTGGGCCGAGCCATGCGCCACCTGCTGATCCCGGACATAACACCCGCAAAAAACACCTGAAAAGTGAAAAATTACGCCCGAATCCGTTGACAAGCGCCCCTCATATGGGCAAAATGCGCGCTCTGTTTTGCTCCATCCCTAATGCCCAGGTGGTGGAATTGGTAGACACGCTAGCTTCAGGTGCTAGTGCTCGCAAGGGCGTGGAGGTTCAAGTCCTCTCCTGGGCACCATATACATATCTCTCTGATTTTTAAGAATTTTTTAGCAGCGAATTTCCCGTGATTTGGCCAAGGTTCCACTTAGGGTTCCACAAATGGCAAATTATACTTGGAAAAATCGTCACGGCCGCTATTATTTCCGCGCAAGAATACCAGCCAGATTTCGATCAGCCTTTAATGGCCGATCCGAATTGAGAATACCTCTCAATACCAGCGAAAGGCGCCACGCCAAACAGTTGGCCCGGATCCGAATGGTTGCGTTTGAACAAACCTTGAACGGACTCGAACAGATGAAAACCAAAAAGAAGCATGATGATAGCTTATCCTTGGGCCTCACACTTACAGTATCCCCTTTGGAAAATGGTGGGGCACAAACATCAATAGACTTCACAGAGGAGGAGCTTGATTCCTTTTCCCCCGAGCACGTAAGTAGTATCACCAACACTGTAATGAAGCACTCAATGCAAGCTGTGAGGGTTCCTGATCGAGCCACGACTTCACAAATCACCCACGAGGCCCCCACCCTTGACTCTCCCACAATCAAGGAAGCTGTCACCGAATATCTGGATGCTCGAAAACAAGAAATTGCAAAAAAAACCCTCGAAAAGCACGCCAGCACTTTAAGAATGCTCGAAGAGTACTTCGGCAATCGAAAAATCGTTAGCATCAAGAGAAGTGAAGCTCATAGGTTTATTGAAGACCTTGCCAAGCTACCTATTAATATCTACGCAGTTAATTCGCCCTACAAAGGCAAGGACTTGAAAGAAGTTCTCAGAACTCACGACGGAAAAAGAATTTCCACGAAAACCCGGAAAGATCATTTGATAAATTTGAGAGCATTCTTTAAATGGCAATTATTCAGATGTGATGCACTCAATACCAACCCGTTTGATGGTCTAACAGTTAAAACCGAAGACCGTGGAAGAAAGAGGAAGGGATACACAGATGCCCAGTTGCTGAAAATTTTCTCTTCCTACCTATACAATCAGTCTCCATGGCCAAAGAATAAAGTAGGGACAGAACCTTCAAAGTTTTGGGTATTGCTTATTCTTGCATATACCGGGTGCAGACTGAATGAAGCCTGCCAGTTATACGTCGACGATATTTACAAGGACATAGACGGCATAGACATCATTGATCTCAAGGCTGAAAGATCTGATCAAAGTATTAAAGGCAAACTACCAAGGAAAGTGCCGGTACATAGAGTCCTGAAAAATGCAGGACTCTTAAAGTTCGTTGAATCACAGAAAAAATCCGGGCAACAACGTTTATTTCCGGAGCTAAAATACAGCTCAAACGGTGATGGCTACGGCAGGACAATAGGAGAATTCCTAAGAAAACTGATTAAAGATGTTACAGGGATCTCTGATGGCACACTCCACGCATTCAGACACACCGTAGTTGAGAAGCTTACCCAAAATGATGTCCCAAAAGGACAGATACAGTCTATTGTCGGCCATAGAGGCCAAGATGACGTCACAACAAAAAGCTATGGCGGTGGAGAATTCACAAACAAACAGAAAAAACATGCTCTATCAAAGCTAAAAAGCCCAGTGGATGACCTTCCAATCAGCTACAGTGAATTCCTGAAACGAACAAGGGGTCGAGTCTAAAAACATTCTCGAAAATTCGTTAGTTGCTCCCCAAAAACCACAGGAGAGAAGCTAGAATATACAGGTGTAATATTAAGTCACCAATGAATTATCAATGACCATAGATATGCAAGCAACCTCATCTCCCGAAACACTGAATTCGACATTAACCCGAATCAGCAGAAAGAGAAAACCAGCCTGTAACCCGCATAAACTGGCGATCCTGTACAAATTTGTAAATTTCCATGTAGTTAATGGTATTAGAGAAGTATCTCTAAGAAGTATGGCAAGGAGCTATGCACAGAAATCTAAAATACCACCAATGAGGGTTGCCTCAAAAACCCTCATTCTTCAATCCGCGTTTAGTAGTGTAGCAACAGACCCTGATCTGGTAATGCTAGCTGTCACAATCAACCTGAACCCAAAGCATAATAATAAAGGAGACAACAAGAGCAATCGCTCCTATTTCAGGGACAGTATAAGAAAGGCAATTGCACACCTTTTTGATGGCCATCCCATTTACTTCTCTTTTGTACTGGAAACGGCTATCACAAATAAAAAAGAAAGGCGGCCCCACTTCCACGGGTTTATTGCGGTTCCAAGCAGCATTTACACCAAAGATATTGAGAGCGAGATAGAAGAAGCACTCGAACAAAGCCCTATCAGCAATCGATATGTTAAACGCTACAAAAACAAGACTGTTAAAGTTACTTCATCGTGCCGGAAAAAGGAATCAGCGAAATGTCAAATCACTTTCCCTGTCAATCAAGGCTGGTTTGAATACAGCATGAAAGTCTTTGATGATAATACTTTGTTCTTTGTGTCCAAAGAACTGCGAACCAGAAGTAAAAAGCATTACAACCATGTTCGTAATTGCTTGAGTTAGGCCCTCATCTTTAAAATCAAGTATGACTGAGACAGGTGGGTATATCTGTGCAAAATGGCCGGATTGCTATGCCCACTTATTTCAGCAACCTCGACTGCACTCAGTCCATTCTCAAACATACGGCTAATCGCCTCGTGACGAAGATCATGCAACCTTAGCCCTTTCACTCCTACCCTCTTGCAAAGCCGGGAGAAGCGATGAGACAAAGCCTCAGCACTACTTCCAAACAGTCTTCCCGCATAGTTAGAAAATTCTGCCCTCCTGACGATTTCCATAGCCTTATTACTCAAAGGGACTGTCCTGTCTTTACCATTCTTTGTGTTGCGGAAAGTGAATGTACCTGCATTCTCATCAAATCCGGATTGATCAACCTTAACCAACTCAGATCTCCTTGCGCCTGTTTCAATTGCAAGCAATATAAATGTCTCAAGCTCCGGATCAGATTGCACACTCTGGAGTATCTTGGTCTCCTCGCTGAAATCCATCCTGCGAGACCTTCCCCGAGGTAGCCGGGGCGATTCTACTGAGGGGATGCCATTTGGGAAAAAAACGTCAAGCTCACTACTTGCAAACTTCAGCATCCTGTTAATCAGCCCCAACTCATGCCTGACAGTAACTTCTGACACGCTCAGAAGCCGCTGGTTACGATATCTGGCCAAATCACTACCTCGAATCGAGTTCACATTAAAATCACCCAGAGAAGCCCTCAGAAGCTTTAGCCTTGATAACAAAGAGCCATCTAGCACAGATTTTAATTTCTGGTGCTCCCTGTACAGTTCAACGACGGCCGAGAACTTAATTTGATTGCTTGCAATACTTTCATTATCGATGAGGTGATTACCCCGGATTTGAGCCTCAGTTTCCACAGCCCATAGTGAGGCTTCAGACTTCCTGTTGAAACTGCGAGTAACGGGGCTAACTCCCTTTATTCTAATCTGAACCTGCCACTTGTCTCTTAGCTTGCGAATACTCGCCACTTCGTTGCTCCCGGCTATTATCTCACTCTCACTATGTTAGGACAGACCGAACTTGCCGTCGGCTACTTCCTGAAAATGTTCATTCCCTCTGTGACCAGAATGTGGCTTTCATTGTTAACCATTGGAAGTTAACCACTGCCACTGATTTAACCATCTGCAATACAAGGAGATATTCCTATCAAGCCCTTTATTGGCGCTGGATAACATATCCAATACCGGATTAATCAATAAGAATTTCAATAAGCCCATGGTTAAAATATGTTTAACGCAACTTAACGATAATGATTATTATTTATTTTAGGCTATGACAAGCAACGACAACTTAGAAGCCCCATGACTGTTATTCTTAGAATGCCGGTTAAAGACACAGTGATGATCGTGCCATAGTTTTCCTTCCCCAAAATCCGGAAGCCTTATAGAAGCAATCTGATGAGCTTTTGAAGCCAAGCTTGATCCGCATTCACTTGTGACGCCGATTTGATAGGTTTCTCGATGGAACGAAATAAGGGAGCGCAATATTACTCAGTCAGGTATGAAACGTGGTTTTAGTTACTGTAATGTTCGAGTAGTCGTGTGTGATGATAAAATTGTCTGATAGGTGTTGTGTCAATTGGCTTTTCCAGTCAGAGTGCTGGAGAGGCATTATACTTGTATGGTTATAAACAGGTATCTCGAGTGATGCACTACATACAGTAAAAAAGGGTAGCTGTATGCTCAAGCTGGCTATTCTGGATAATACTGTTTTTCATGTTTTATATAAAGAATTATATGGTGACCCTCTAATATATATTAGGAGGCCAAAGGGTTCCTTAACAGAATGTTAGCTGAATGAGTATGTATAGACCTCCGAGTGTTAGAAACTTTAAATTATTTATCGGCGAACTCACTGCTGAAGCCGCAGCTGTGCACATATCTCTACTTGACTCGCAGAACCGAGAAAAAGAACAAAAAGACTACTGGAATAGCAAAGCAAGTGATGCAGGGATAGTACTCAATGGCATTACTTCAAAACGCATTTTGAATAGTCAAATCAGGCTATCTGTTGTTTCGATTTATAGTGGTTTCGATGTGTTTTTGGAAGAAGTAGAGGACGAATTTAAAAAGTTTGGCTATAGGTGGGTCAAGCCTGATAAAGTTTCTCCACTTGTAGTTCTTGAGCAGAACTACATTGATAAGCCAACCAATAAAACACACTTCCGGTACGAAAATGATGCCGTCAACTATTTCCGATTGCTTCGTAACTCAATTGCACATCCGAGCGAAGAGAATAAAACTAGCGCAATCGAGTTTTATAAATCAAAAGCCGAATCGATTGATTTCGTGAGAAAAAAATACAACATGGTGTCGGCACCGAATGATCCAAGCAGCATATCATTTCATGATATAAAGTTTTGGTGTCAAATGCTTTTGGAGTTTGCTGAAACAATAACTCTGTTGCTTGAGCCTGAAGAAAGTAAAATTTACTCTAAGGTACCTTTTGAACGATGGAAAAAATATGGCCACGACCATGAGAAACTGAAAAATGTGGCAACAAACTATATTCGTTCAGAATATTCGTATAGTTTAGATCGAGCTAGAGAGATAGTAGATAAGTTTTATGGCCCACTCGCTTAATCGGTAAAGCAACTCCCTTCATAAGCATCTTGGTAATAGGGTGTTTATGAAGGAGTAGCTCTGAGTTCGAGTCTCAGGTGGGTCACACAGCTAACAAACCAGTGCACGCGGAGCCAGCTGCGTTGCGCTGAAACAGTAAAAAGCAAGGAAAACAATGATCAAAGCTGAGTATCTTAGATTTCTACAAACTCTGAATGGTGCACCTGAGGCGGTTCGTAAAATCGCCAAGTTAATAGCATCACATTTAGATGTTCTGGCCCCACTAAGCACCTATCAAGGTCAGCGAGTAAAGCAACTAGTTACTTTGGCACAAGCTAATTGGGAAAAAATTAGTCCTGAGATCCAGTCTATACCGGAAAATAACGAAGAACTGTTAGCAACGTTCTCTCAACTAAATCGAATGACGGTTGGCCCTTTTCGTGGATTTGCTCGACAAGAGATTTTTGACTTGGCAAGCCGCATAGTGCTGGTGTATGGGCCTAATGGAACGGGTAAGTCGAGTTTCTGTGAGGCATTGGAGTATGGCTTGCTAGGTAGCGTTGTGGAAGCTGAGACCAAACGTTTCCGTGATCAAAATGAATACTTGAAGAACGCCTTTGTAAATCAGTTTTCGCCGCCGAGCATCGATGCTAAAGATAGTCAAGGCAAGGAAATACTTATTACTCCTAATGAAGCTGCATATCGTTTTTGCTTTGTTGAAAAGAATCGTATAGACAGCTTCTCCCGAATCGCAGCCCAAGCACCTGCAAAGCAAGCAGAGCTGATTTCCACCCTTTTTGGTCTGGAGTCATTTACCGAGTTTGTTCGCAATTTCACGGCTGAAATTGATGATCGATACATAGATTCTGTAGGTGAGAAAGCAACACTACTCGCCAAGAAGCAACAATCCCTATCTGGCGCACAACAACAAATTCAGAGCGCCAATAATGATCTTAAGGCGGTTAGCGCAGATGAACTGAAACTGGCCAATCAATATAGAGAAGGTGCTACTTTCAACCAAATGGTGCTAGAGATAAATGGTAGCGATGAAGCACCTGGAGCTATTGAGTGCCTTGAACAGGAGATGCAACAGCCTCCTCCAAGTAAAAGTAATTTAAATAGTATTGCGCTCGAAACGTTGAGAAACAGTATTTCTACGACCATCCAAAATCTGAACGTAAAACAACAAGTGCTAGCCGCAGCAAGTCAGCAGGTTTCATTTAAGCAACTATATGAAGCTGTCTCACAAGTCCAGGCCAGTAGCCCCAGCGCATGCCCTGCGTGCAAAACGCCGCTAAACGAGGTAGCCGTAAACCCTTATAACCACGCAATCGAAGAATTGCAAAAACTTCAGCAGTTAGCCAATATTCAGCAAGAAGCGGGGCAAATTGAACAAAGCGCAAGGCAATCCCTGTTTAACCTCTCGCAAACCATAAGCACTTGTTTGAAATTTTACCCGCAAAGCAACCCTATAAAACCATATGAATTGGAAAGTAGTGTACAGCCAAGTATTGCATGGTGGAACTCTCTAAATTGCAAATTGGCTGATGGCTACACACCGTGGCAGCACATAACCGCGCAGGTTCAGTGCCTTGAAGAGAGTGATAATAAGGTTGATCAAGCGACACAACAGAAAAACCTCAAGCAAGCTGAACTAAACAAGCTACGCGATTATTCTCGTCTAATTACAATACTTCAAACTCGAAGGCAGACCGCAAATACAGCTGCAACAGCTGCCCAACAGGTGATCGATAACTTCCAAAAAGAAAATGCACAGCTGATTGCAGATGCTGAAGCTGAAATAGCTGTAATTGCGAAGAATAAAGAAATTAAATCTGCCTATAGTGCCTTCGTCCGAAAGCTAAACAATTATAGTAGTAATCTCCCTGCAAAGTTAGTTGCAGATCTTGGAGAACTAGTTGTTGCCCTTTATAACGCTTTCAATCGGAATGATTCTGATGCTGAGCTATTGACCAACGTTACTCTACCACTGGTGCAGAACCAACGCTTGAAAATTGCTTTTAGCAATCAACCTGAAAAATTCTACGATGCCTTGCACGTACTTAGTGAGGGGCATATTCGCTGCCTTGGCCTAGCAATACTTCTGGCCAAAAACTTAAAAGAAAATGCTCCAGTATTGATATTTGATGACCCCGTAAACGCAATTGATGATGACCATAGGGAGTCGATTCGACGAACGCTATTCGAAGATCATTATTTTTCAGGAAAACAGATACTTTTGACTTGTCATGGGGAAGAGTTTTTTAAGGATATTCAGAATCTTCTGCCTGCTCAGACAGCTAGTCAAGCTAAGACGCTTAGTTTTTTACCGCGCTTAGGAGAGCAGCATATAAGAGTGGACTTTAACTGTACTCCGCGTAACTATATTCTCGCAGCTCGCGAGCATATGAATAAAAATGAGATTAGAGTAGCTCTGACAAAAGCACGTCAAGCGCTAGAATCCTTGACAAAAGGTAAGATCTGGAGGTATGTGTCTAGGTACGGAGACGGCAACCTGAGCCTAAAATTGCGCTCTCCTTCCGCCTCAATAGAGCTGAGAAATCTTACCGAACAATTGAAAAGCAAGATAGGGAAGCAAGATTTTTCAGCACCAAACAAAGAGGCAGTCTTTGGCCCTATTGAGACTTTGTTGGGGTTAGGTGGTGGATCACGCGAATGGCGTTACCTAAACAAAGGAACGCATGAAGAGAATGATCGTGCTGAATTCGACAGGTATACAGTTGAGTCAATCGTTTCAGTCTTAGAGACTCTTGATACTGCTTTGGCGTAAGGCTTTGGGGGGAGATTGCTTAACTTAATGCCTTAATTTTGGATATACGGCTAATTGGGGCCAAGTCTTGGTGTCGTATAACAACGCGCAGCAGTTCGCGGCATTCGCCCTCCGGACTCTCATAAACTCGCCCCGCTGTGCTTTACGTTAGCCCCCCCCTCATAACTGTTATCTTTAGAATGATGACTCAAAACACAGTGATGATCGTGCCATAGTTTTCCTTCCCCAAAATCAGGAAGCCTTATAGTGCCATTCTTCCTAACAATACCAACTGGAACCTTTACAGGAATAAGCTAAACTTTAGTTATGACACTCAACTATTAAGTTTGTGGGCAGCTATGGAAATTCAAACCCGGAACGATCTTTATGAAATGATATGGAGAGAGCCTATGACCTCTCTGTCAAAGAAGATGGGGCTCTCTGATAAAGGTCTAGCCAAACTCTGTGATCGCAATGATATCCCCGTCCCCCCAAGAGGACACTGGGCAAAGGTTGCAGCTGGCAAGAAGGTCATTCAAAAGCCACTAAAGGGGAATGGTTCACAGATAGTGGATGAACATCTAGTCGAATCTCCAGAACCTAGCAGCCACAACAACAAAGCCCACCCCAAGTCACATGTAAACACCATTTTGTCAAAGGTTGGAACAGTTCATGTAAAAGTCCATAAAACATTGAGAAATCCCCACCCTGTGATCGAGTCATGGCGGGAAAAATACTCACCTAGGCATTCTCATCTACCTAGGCACATGAGGCCTCTTCACTCTCAAACACTCACACCGATTGACAGAAGGAAATACCGGATACTGGATGCACTCTACAAGTCTCTCTCTCACCACGGCTTCAAAATTGCTTCAGACAGCTCTATCCGTGAAAGCACGGCAACTTACAGCTCCGCCATTTCAATTTCATTCACCCTCACCGAAAGATACAACCAGATCAGAGTGCCTTTGACTGAGAGTGACTGGCAATACCAGCTCGATGGCAGCAAGAAATTCAAGGTAGAAAAGCAGTATAACGGCAAGCTCATGTTAAATATAAAAACATGGCTACCGGAGGGACTTAACCAGAGATGGGCAGAAGACAGTAACACAGAATCCCTTGAAGAGATGCTGCCTGAGATTGCAAAGACACTGATTGCAGCGGCTCCCATCATGGAGAAGAATAGAAAGGAGGAATTACAGAGAGAGCGTCGTGATATTGAAAGACGCATCGCCGAGAGAGAGGCGAAGCAAAAACTCGAGAGAGAAAAGGAAATGCTTGGGACCTTTCTAGACCTAGCAGAACAAGGCAAAAAGATCAGGAGAGGAAGATTATTACTGAAAAAAATTACCTCTGATATCGGTGACACTAAAATGGACAAACAGGTAGGAGAAAAAACTGTTTCTGGGTGGTTGACTTGGATAGGCCAAATGCTGGATGACTACGACCCGGACAATTTCACCGTAGAAGAGATAATTCGTGAAATTACCAAGTAAGCTGCAACACCTTAGACTAATCTTCGGTCAGGTCGAGGTATTCATACATCTTGTATAAGCTGCTCAAATCTTTATGCTTGACTCTGAACTGGTTGCGCTTTTTTATTTCAGGCTTGCCCGAGTCTGCATTTTCCATCTTGATACCGGGATCATAGAATACATCTCCACAATTCATTGCTGAAAGGAAACGCCTAAAATCTGTACCAACACCTAGCTCAATATTCTGACCAAAAAGATACTCAAACCCTCCTTTATCCGAACGTCTTCGTAATGCAGGCACATATACAGCTTGGGCATGTTTAGTCTTCCAGTGATCTATCAGTTTGGCGAAACTCCAGCTCGCAGCAACATTACCCTCACCATCAACTAAGAGCAAAGCACCCGATGCATCCACAATGGTTGATGAATCAGGATCATACCCGGACAGGATCATTGTTAGCCCAGTAGCGTTACAAGGTTTATTTGCACGATGCACTCCACCAAAATTTAACCTGCCAACTTGGCCGGACCTTGCTGGATACCCATATTTTCTTATGAACTCAGCAGCGGTATGATCCAAATAGAAGCCTCCATTGGGTTCTGGTGTCATCAATGTTGTCGGACTTGTGCCTTTTGCCGGAAACTCAGACACACCAAACTGTTTCACTTCCCAACCTAGAAAATCAGGCTGAGCAATGCCATTCGGCGCAACTCCAAGTTCAGCCTCAAGCGTATATCCTCCTCCATTCACTGCCATGTAAGGTTCATTTGCACCATCTTTGGTCATCTTCTGTCCTGGAATCCAGCCCTTCAAATGAATCGACAACAGCTTAGCTAGTAATTCACTTCTAGTTGACCGGATTGCAAGATTTTCACGAACTATTTCCCCAAATACTTTGCTTATCTCAGCAAATTCCGTATTTGCCAATTCGTTCGCCAAGGCACTTTGAGGTGTTGCAAGATAGGCATATATTTTGTTCTTGGGAGCCACTCCTAACAGAAGCCACCGCCCTTCAGATCGACCACTTCTGCTAGGGTCCATCCAACCACCAACATCGACATTGGAACCCTGAAGAAAGCCTGAAAATCGAACTTCCGGATATTGAGGATAATAGATTAACTTTGAATTTGGCGCCAAGTAGGTTTGCCCATTTGCATCCACCCAACTCAAATCGACAGAGGTTTGGTATTTGATTCTTCTTTTCCCGGGCTTTCTTGATACCGATTCAGAAGCTTCTGTATTTCCGGTAGGAATAAAGGCCAGATCAGTTAGGTGAGCACCAAAGTAAGGCTGATTTTTACTGTTGTCATTTGGAGCAAGCCTTTTAACATAGACATTTGTTACTCCAAGGTCATGGAATATATTAAGAATTCTGTCCAGACTTGCCTGTATCGCCTCCGGAGAGTCGTATGTCCCAGTTTCGACTGCCATTCCCGCTCCCTTTTGAAGATTTGGCTATTCTTATTTGATCAGCCAAGGCGTCAAGCACCTCTCTTATATCATCAGAGGAACGATTGCGTAAAGTGCACTCCCAAACTGTAAAAACTCTCCACCCCATTTCCCGCAACTGCTCAGAGCAGCGTTTATCTCTCTCAACCGTATTATTTATTTTGCTCTTCCAGAACTCCCTGTTCGACTTTGGCCACTTAAACAGGGAACAGTCATGACCGTGCCAAAAGCAGCCATTTACAAAAACAACAGACTTGTACTTGGGAAATACCAGATCAGGTTTCCCGGGGAGATCTTTCCGATGAAGGCGGTAACGAAGGCCTTTTTGATGAAGGGCCTTCCTGACTATTAATTCGGGTTTTGTATTTTTACCTTTGATACCCGACATCATTCTGCTTCGAACATGCCGGGGTACGATATCTGACATCAGGCAGCAACATCTTTGCCTGTAGCTGAACTTTCCCTCACTTCGATCGCCTTGAGAACATAAGGCTTCATCAACTTGGCTACGGACTCAAAAACTGGCACTACCACACTGTTGCCGAACTGCCTGTAAGCCTGAGTATCAGAGACAGGAATGACAAATGTGCTCTCACCGGGCTTGTCGAACCCCATTAACCTCGCACACTCAACGGGTGTGAGACGACGCGGCCGCTTCCGAGGGCCCCGGTCAACCAAAACTTCCGAACCATCCTTGTAGTAGCGAGCAGAGAGCGTTCGAGTCGACCGGTCATTTGGGCCAACCTTGCCGAAACCAAAGCCATTTCCTGCTTTTTTATGCTTGTCAGCATATCCTTTCAGATACGCCCAAAGCTTCGGGGTAAGAATGTACTTATCATCTACTGATTCTGCTGGCTCAAGGATATCTCCCACTTTTGGCTCAGTTTTCGGAAAGTATTTGGAGATGTTTTTCAGTGTAAGGTCTCGAACGCCCCCCAAATCCCTTCGAATCGCCACGAGTACAATCCTCTCTCGATTCTGAGGCACAAAATTCTTGCCATTTATAATTTTAGGATCTTCACCTGGCCCTGCAAACCCGGAGTCAGCAACATCGTACCCCAGCTCATCCAAGGTGTTCATAATGACCTTAAAAGTCTTGCCACGATCATGACTTTTGAGGTTCTTCACATTCTCAAGCATTACCGCTACAGGCCTTTTAGCCTCAATGATCCTTGCAACATCGAAAAACAGAGTGCCTTGGGTATCGCACTCAAAACCATGCGCGCGGCCCAGTGAGTTCTTCTTCGACACACCTGCAATTGAGAATGGCTGGCAGGGAAACCCAGCAAGAAGGACATCATGATCTGGTATTCTGCTATCTATATACTGGTAGGCTTCTGCTTTCTCCATGCCCGGTGGTTGGGTGATTTGCTTAATATCCCCATGAACGTCATGATCGCAATAGTAATTTGCCAGATATGTTTTCACGGCATGCTTATCGTACTCACTAGTGAAAACACATTTACCTCCAGCCTTATCAAACCCTCTGCGAATACCCCCAATCCCGGCAAATAAGTCTATGAAAGTGAACTCACAATCTTTGTTCTTTGGACGTGAAGGCAGCATTGACTCAAGGTTCATTCTTTCTGCATAAGTAAGCCAGTTATCATCACTTGGTCGATTTTTCTCCTTAACCCAACGATTCACAACTTCTCTAGGATGATTGATCTTGTCTGCAATCGTCTGCTGGGAAAAAATGGAAGCTACTTTTTGAAGTAACTCCCTGTCATTAAGTAATTCCATCTCTCGCTCCAAAGCCAACGCTTACAAAAAAGGACAAACCTGTGACTAATAGTCACTATTTTGACCCTTTTTGTCAACATGCAAAAAAACACTGTTGTTTTATACAGTGTAGTGGAAAATACTTCGTTGCGCTCAAAAATCTTCCCCTTACCTCTGAACCGGTAAATTCTCATGGTTAATTGACAATCAGAGCAGGTGCATCTAAACTTGATTATTGAAAATAAGCCACATTTTTAACGATTTTTCGTGAAAAGGCCGCCTAAATGCTAAAAAGCATAAAGATCAAAAATTTCTACAGTATTGGTGAAGAGCTGGAAGTTTCATTCGACATTAAGCCTAAAGATGTCCTAGATCTGTCTCTTATACACATCTCCGAGCCCACGAGACTAAGGCGAATCT
>OJDN01000377.1_pt1 | contig 16170 bp, 23 predicted proteins | sample 1592731 | NCBI WGS metagenome assembly OJDN01 (sample SAMN05416881, study PRJEB24817) | seawater metagenome | isolation source: Sea water | place: Canada:Atlantic | collected 2013-11
CACACTGCATATCGTCGGCAGCGTCAGATGTGTATAAGAGACAGGCTAAATTATGTAGTTTTCAAACCGTTCGTCATGGCCCTTCCTGCAACACTTGATAAGTTAATTAAGTTAAAATTAGTAAATATATTTGACTTAATTTGTTTATTGAGTATTATTAAGTCAAAAAGGAGGGTGATATGTCAACTTCATGTGGCTTAATTTCAGATATAAGAGCAGCAATACAATCAGCAGCATTTTTGATTTCAAAAGAAGGAGCAGAAAAAGCAGCGCACTCAGAACTTGTTCAGAGTTTAGTGCTCCTCTCACAGCTCGAAAAAGAGCTTACTGAAGACTCACCATCAGCCATTGTTTCCAAAACAACGACTTCAGGTTCTAGCGTTACCTCACCACAAGAAGAGAAAAGCAAAGTTGAAAAGAGGGTTCCCAAGTGGTTTCGAAACCCTCAACAAATTAATAGCAAAATTTTAATGCGCTATTTGGAACTGTCTAAATCAGATCCATTTCTGACGCAAAATAAACTCCGTGCAAAGTGCGAAGACATCAAGGACTTCGATGGTAACTACAACCAGATGAAAAACTTTGGTCCGAAAAATCATGGCAAAGTATTCGAAGAGAACGGTGGTTGTATTGTGCTATGGGAGCCGGTTAGAAAGTTCATATTGGAGCAATATGAGCATAGCGTCGGTAATGACTCAGTCAAATAAGAAAGGTGTCTTTATGAACTTTCAAAGGCTGATCTCACAACTCTCCCAATTCAGGTCCCGGTGTGGCTGTGCTGAAGTGTATTGTTCGACCTGCGGTGGTCGAGCTGCTGCGTTGAATCAGAATATGAACAGTGATCTTGAGCACGAAATAAAACAGCACATGGAAAAGATGACTTTAGATGACCTTATCGAAATGAAAGATTGGGGAGAGTATCTAAAGCGAGAGTACAAACAAGAAGTTCATAAGATTGTTGAGCGAGAGGCTGAAGGAGTTGATTCAACCGATATCACCCAACTTGATATGTTTTTGCTACATGGAAGAAGGTTTGCCAGGAGTTCGCCTGCTTATCAAAAGATGCTCACTGAAGGCGTCAGTTTAGCCAAAAAAAACAAGGATGAATCTCTGATAGAAACTGTTTTACTTGCTCTTGGAGAGCGCGCCGTAGAATATCAGGATTTACTTGAAGTTGCCTTGGAAAAATCCAGAAATAACAAGAATTTACACCGTGTATTGTACAACAAGCTTAGGGAAACAGTGCCTGAAGTTCGAGGGTATGTTGGAAAACCAAATAATCGCTGAAAAATTGTACTGTTGGGAATAGCATGGAAGAGCATTCATTAAATTCGTCGTATCGAGAAAAACTTATAGAACACTTATTTATTGGCGAACTGCTCAAGTTGTCGTGGATCAAGAAAGACTACTCAGTGGAAGTATCGAAACCCGAAGTTGATAACTCTGGTTATGATCTGATCATTGAAGCAAATGGTTTTCTTAGACACGTGCAATTAAAAACCGCGTTTGTTGGAGCTGAAACTTCCCGTCAAAACATTCATGTGTCGTTAGCTAAAAAGCAATCTGGTTGTGTGGTTTGGATATACTTCAATCAGGATACTTTAGAATTGGGTCCTTTTCTTTTTTTCGGTGGTCAGCCAGGCGATCCTTTGCCTGACATTAGCAGCTTTGAGACAGCCAAACATACCAAAGGGGATTCGAGTGGTTTAAAAAAAGAAAGGTCTAATGTGAGAGTAGTGAAAAAGAGAGAGTTTGAAGAATACTCAACGGTAAAAGATATCTATAAAGCATTATTCACTTATGAAGCAGGGTTAACTATGACATTAGAGGATCTGGGTAAAAAACTACATGAAATGTATTTCGAGTCTGATGAAGGGGAGTCAGTAGCAATGATTCATCTGTTCGGCGTAAAGTATGCTAAAGAAATCGCCAATTTAGGTGTATCAAAAATAGATATAGCAAAAGCTGCTGGTATCAATGAGTCATACGGTACAGAAATTAGTAAAGGTGTAAAGTTAGCTAGGTATGTAAGGGTCAAATAAAGTGAGCACCGCAGTATGATCAAAACCATCCCACTAAAACTAAAACTAAAACACCACATCCTCCCATTCAATTGGGGTGTCACCAAAATCAGGTCCATCCCAGCGCCCAGGAACACATCACCCACAACAACATCATATACGGCCACAAAGACGGCATGGCCATGGTCTACGACGCACTGAAAGCAGGCCTGGCACATAACTGCACCAGGCTTGTCCATTATGCCGTTAAAACGTTTTCAGTACCTCAAGGCACACGCGCCGCACGCACTTCAATTTCAACTAACCAGCCATCTACGACCAGGTCTTTAATTTCAACAAAAGAACGAACCGGCTTCTGAGGGTTTTCCTCAGTCCCGAAGAATTGACGGTAGCCGCGATTGAAACCATCGAAATCCAATTCACCATCGTCGCCAGCAACGGCGAATGCTCTGACCTGAATAATGTCAGACATCGACCAGCCTTCCGCTTCGAGGGTTTCCTTAAAGCCGTTAAAGGTATCGATGGTCTGTTGCTCCATGTCGCCCCAGGTGCCATCTTCCATCGGGGATGCGCCAGACCCGCTCAGATACAGGGACTCAGCGTTGGCTGGTACACGAATGGTAGTGTAGAAATGCCGGCCTTCGCCTTTACGCTCGATCTCCTGCGCCGATACCATTGCGGCAGGTGTCGCCAACATTCCACCCAGTGCTACTGCCAGAGAGAATAACTTCAATGTTTTCATGCGTTTTCCTCTTTTTTTATGTTAATTAGAGTAAATTGGCCTCGCAGGTTTGTCGACCAAGCCAGGCTCAAGTATGCCACTATTCGATGAGTGTTTATATAAAGGTCATTCGCCATCGGAAAGTGGTCGCAGAGTCGCTCTTTAAAGAAACAGGCTAAAAATCTTACAGAGCCAGATCATAAGCCAAACCTGACTCGGCCAGCCCCACCAGATCAATATTTACCGCATTCAACTCATGTTCTGCCGCCAGTAATCCCAACTGAGCATGGTTCATCTGCCCGCTATCAAGCAGGTCCTGATAGGCATCAAACTCAGCCTGGTCAGGTGCTTCACCCACCACATTGCTATACAGCAGATTAATCAGTTCCGCGTCACTGTAGTCTGCGCCAAGACGTGCCGTCAGCGCGATATCCATCAGTGATTCGAAATCCATACCATTATCCAGTTGCAACAGACCAATGCCGGCAAACTCGGTGTTGGTAATGGCATCTTTACCGTAGACAGCGCCCAGGGTTTTAGCCACCACGCCGGCATTGCCAGACATATCAAGTGCCAGGTTGGTGTTATCAAAAGAGATGCGCTCGATATCAATTAAACCAACTGCTCGGTGATTCTCTACTGTCACGCTGAATTCATCGTCAATGAATGATATTTCCGCTTCGGAGGACTGCCCCATAAATATCACACGATCGATACCGCCTTTGCCATCAACTTTTGTGCCCCCTATAGAGATACTTATCGTGTTGTTTCCATCATCACCACGGCGAATGAAATCGCCAGTCACAACCACTTCCTCAACTTCTGGCTCAGTGTTGTTAGCATTCAATCCGGGCTGGTTATTGGTATCCTGATTCGTGATCTCGTTAGCCAGATCGCTTGTTAAAACTATGGGCATATCGCTTCCCGCTTTCCAAATGAGCATTTTTTATTGATAAATGATGATTTTCCACTGTTTCGTTTGTCGGTACAAAGTCTTTGCTGTGATCAGTCTCACAAAAGGCGGCAGTCAGTGGTATAAACACGTTAAAAAGGAGCTCAATGATCATTCAAGGATTGTTTCATCTCTTTACGTACCTAAGCATATTATTATGTGCTTTTTCACTGCTATCAAAGAAGCCCGGATTTTCATATCTGGCTGCTTTTTTGGCTATACCTCTCAGCCTGTATTCCGCAGCAGCTCCAGCCTTTTCATACTGGCCGTTACTCTTTCCCCCAATGATTCTTCTCAGCGGGCTTTCAATCAAATGGGAACGTCTGGCGATTGCGGTTATACTGGCATTGCCTTATTTGGTTTTTTCGGTTTTTGTCATGGCCCTCGTTATGTCACTGCAATAGTCGACTCAACGATCCAGCCCACCCAGCATATCCAGCGTAATCTCCCCGAACCGCTCCAGCATCAACGCTTCCGCCTCTGTCATCACATCACCCAGGGCTGCATTGACTGCTTTCTCAATCGGGCAGGAGGTGTATTCATCCGTCAAACCAATGGTGAAGACTGAACTGGATCCCAGCGCATTGTGCACATCCAGCAGTGTGATCTCATTCAGCGGTTTTGATAGCGACCAGCCACCACTGTGGCCCTTGACCGACTCCACATAACCCTTGTCCCGTAACAGCGCCATGGTCCGGCGGACCACAACAGGATTGGTGCTGAGCATCTCAGCCATGGTGTCCGAGGTGACCGGGGCTTTGAAGGCGTCCAAATGGACCAGTACATGTAATACACGGGAGAGGCGGCTGTCTTTTCTCATGGTTCACCTGTTAATCAGAGGCGCTTATTATATCACGTAACTATTCGAGATACGTGTATTGCCTTTCTTTGACCTTTAATGTAACAATAAAAGTATCGTGAATGTCAGAGGTTCTTATAAGAGGTGCTTATGAACGTAGATGTCCTGATTGTAGGTGGCAGTTTTGCTGGCCTGACAGCGGCTATGCAACTGGTTCGGGGGCGACGCAATGTCCTGGTCGTTGATGCCGGTGCGCCCCGGAACCGTTTCTCAGCAGCGTCGCATGGCATATTCTGTATCGACGGAAAAACACCGGAAGAGATCCACACGACAGCGCTGTCGCAACTGCGTGCCTATCCGACATTTGATTTGAAGGAAGACATCGTGAGCGCCATCGAAAAGACACCGACCGGCTTCAATGCTCAAACGGAAAAGGGCATGAACATTGAATGCAAACGCGTCATTCTGGCCATGGGGATAACAGACAAATTGCCGGAAATTCCGGGCTTGAAAGAACGCTGGGGCAAGAGCGTGATGCATTGCCCATACTGCCATGGTTATGAGTTAAGTGATCGTCCGCTGGGTGTGCTGGCCAGCAGTGACATGTCTTTTCATCAGGCAGCAATGATTCCCGAGTGGGGCGCCACAACCCTGTTTACACAGGGAGAATATGAGCCACAGGCAGAAACACTAGCGCATTTACAGTCACGCGGCGTCACCATAGAGCGAACACCCGTCGCTGCGGTAATGGGTCACCACACAGACATGGATCAGGTGAAATTGTCAGATGGACGTTTGCTCCCGCTGGAAGGCTTATACGTAGCACCCAGAATTCAGCTCCCGTCACTGATAGAACAGTTGGCACTCGAACTGGAAGAGGCTCCGCTTGGCGCTATCGTTAAAGTGAACGAAATGAAAGAGAGCTCAATGGAAGGGGTGTTTGTTGCCGGTGATTTATCGAATGCCATGCAGAATGGCACTTTTGCCGTTGCCTCCGGTTGCATGGCAGGCATTGCCGCTCACCGTTCATTCATTTTTGAGTGATGCCTGACTGTACTGATTGACTGCAGGTTTGCAGTGTTGTTTTCCGGCAAGTGAAAATGTCCAGCAAGTGAGAATGAAATGAACAAAGATGAAATCACGGCCCTGTTCGACAAGCAGGCAGCACACTATGATTCGCAATGGGCGAACACCGCACCGATCCGGCAGTGCATGTATATGCTGCTGGAATCTATGTTTTTTGAGTTACCCGAAGACGCCAATATTCTTTGTGTCGGGGCTGGCACGGGTGCGGAATTAAGTTTTCTCGCCGGGAAGAAGCCGGGATGGCGCTTTACGGCAGTAGAGCCATCCGGGCCGATGCTGGACATTTGTCGGCAGCAGGCTGAGGAGCAGGGGTTTACATCGCGTTGCCTTTTCCATCAAGGTTATCTAGAGTCACTTGTCACATCTGAACCCTATGATGCCGCCACCTGCTTCCTGGTTTCCCAGTTTATACTGGATACCCGCGAGCGATCATTGTTCTTTGCTGGGATATCAAGCAGGCTCAATCCCAATGGATTACTGGCCAGTGCTGACCTGGCCTCCGATACAGCTTCTCATGAGTACGATGTGCTGTTAAAGGCCTGGATGAACATGATGTCATTGGGCGGCATTACTCCCGAGAACCTGGCGCGGATGCGTCACGCCTACCAGCATGATGTCGGTGTCATGTCGCCAGAGAGTATAGCGGATGTGATTAAGTCCGGTGGTTTTGATTTACCGGTATTATTTTACCAGGCTGGCTTGATTCATGCCTGGCGGGCAGTAAAATCACCAGAGTGCTAGTTTACAGACATCGTTCGAAGTAAGGTGGGTAGTGAATAGGTAGAGTAGTGAATAAGTAGAGTGATGAAACTGATCGTATCAAGGCTAATCCCGGCATGACCTACAAATCCACCCGACTCGACCGCTTCGTCAGTCAGAACAGCTCATACAAGCTGTCAGACATTCAATTGTTATTGGCCCAAAAACGCATACGAGTGGATGGACAAGCGGCAGATTCTATCCAGCAGAAAGTCAGTAAATTTACTCATGTCATGCTCGACGATCACTGCCTGCAAAATAACCAGCCTCTCTACATCATGCTCAACAAGCCCAAAGGAGTGGTCAGCGCTACCAAAGACCCTGAACATACGACTGTGCTCGATTTGATCGATCACCCGCTCAAACATGAGCTGCACATCGCCGGTCGTCTCGACTTCAACTCCACCGGACTAGTGCTGCTGACCAACGATGGTGCCTGGTCACGCGAAATCAGCCTGCCAGCAACAAAACTCAGTAAAACCTACGAAGTCACCCTGTCCAAACCCGTAACCGGGGAGTACGTTAAAGCCTTCCAGCAAGGTATTTACTTTGCCTATGAAGACATCACCACGCAGCCTGCCCAGTTAGAGATACTGAGCCCATACAAAGCTCGTATTTCTTTGGTCGAAGGAAAATACCACCAGGTCAAACGCATGTTTGGTTACTTCCAGAATGAAGTGCTTTCACTGCATCGGATCTCTGTTGGCGATATCACCCTGGACGGGCTGGCAGTGGGGGAGTGGCGGGTGCTGGATGGGAGTGAGTAGCGAATTCAGGAAATCAGAGCTTTGACTTTTGCCAGCACTTCCCTGGTGATTTGATCTGGCGCCTCTTCAATCAATGCAATACCACGGGTATTGAAATCAATGGTTTTCATCTGATGGCACAGCACAACTCCTTCAGTCGCCGTGCCAGTCAGGGCTACCTCAAAACCATGTCCCCGGACTTTGCTGGTAATAGGCACCACCAAAGCAAGTTTGCTTTTTTGATTAAAAAGTTCAGGGGACAGGACCAACGCTGGCCGCTTTCTAGCCTGTTCATGACCAGCCGAGGGGTCGAAGTTTGTCCATACGATATCACCTCGTTTTGGGACATATCCTGTCATTCGCCAAACTCCTCCCCGACTGGGCTGTCTTGCAGCCATTCGCGATCTTCATCATCAACTTGAAGCGATTTCTCTGGCGAAGCGTCCAAGAGTTGATCCAGGCTATACTCAGGTTCTGCCTGCTTAAACCGGATAACCCCTTTTTCGGCATCAATCTCTATCGTGTCGCCCAGGTTCATACCTGCTTTGGAAAGCGCGGCGGCTGGAATAATCGCACCTGCTGAATTTCCCCATTTTCTGATAATCGTTTGCATCACAAGTACCTCGTGTTTAAACAATGTTTATATTATCGCGTAAAGGTGGTTTATACAATGTTTATACATGGCCTAAGCATGGTGTGCTCTTATACTTCTAGCATGTGCATACCAGTGCTGCTTGAATACAGATAATGACAGTCTTTATCAGGCCATTGGCAACATTCCTCAAAAATCGTCCTTACACACCTCATATCACTACCGGACATATCACTACCGGAAGAGGTGGATGGGACAAGATCAAAGCCATGCAAGGGGAAGCGAATGCCCTTGGGATTTCAGAAAATTTCAGAATCAGTAAACTAAAGATTGAAAATCTTAGGGCTATGATTATTAGATTATCCGTGATCAGGATAGTAAAATCATTGGGTATGCCTTGTGGCGAGAACTGCCCGATCATATCTTCCTACGTCAGTTCTTCATTAAAGAAGGGTATCGTAGGAATGGGGTTCGGTCCTTATGCCTGTACTCTAGAATTAAAACAACCGTAATATTGCAGTGTATGATCACTCTCAGAGAATTCAGACAAAGCGACACTCCCCGCCTGGTCGAACTAGCCAACAATCCGGCCGTTGCCCGGCGCTTGAAAGCCAGTTTCCCACACCCCTACACCGAACAGGACGCAACCTGGTGGATCAATGAAGGCTGCAAAGAGGGGATTCATCGCGTGATTGAACAGGATGGACTGTTCGTGGGCACGATAGGCTCCATGATTGGTGAGGGCGAAAAATGCAGACAATACAGTACCGGTTACTGGCTCGGTGAACCTTACTGGGGACAGGGGGTCGTTACTCGCGCTTTGACGATTTTCATAGAGGAGTTGTTCCGTAATACCGAAGTCGAGAGATTGCAGGCGTGGGTTTACGAAGACAACATTGCCTCCATGAAAGTACTGGAAAAAGCCGGTTTCCATAAAGAGGCTGTGTTGAAAAAAGCTCTCTATAACGAGGGGAAGTTCTTTGATGAACATGTTTACGCTTTACTAAGACCTCACTCATAATCAAAAGCTGAACAACAAGCAGAGCCTCAATGCCATCATTTAAATACAGCGCCGAGCACGTCACCGCCTATTACAGCATAGATGCTGAACGCGAATGGCAGCGCCTGATTCAAAACCCTGAACAAGAAGTCAAACTCCACGTCCATAATCACTATTTGTATGAGCACCTGACCAAAGGGCTGAGTGTACTTGAGGTCGGGGCAGGGCCAGGACGCTTCACCCAAACATTGCATGAGATAGGCTGCAATATACTGGTCAGCGATATATCCGAGATACAGCTTGATGCTAATCGGCAGAAAGCCAAAGAGTTAGGCTTTTCTGCCTCCATCAGCGACTGGCAGAAAGTAGACGTCACCGATCTAGGCCAATTTACTGATAACAGTTTTGACGCAGTGGTGGCTTACGGTGGGCCACTCAGTTATGTTTTTGACCACCTTGACCAGGCCTTATCCGAATGCCATCGTGTGCTAAAAATGGACGGGCTGCTGATTGCCAGCGTTATGTCCCTCTGGGGCACCTTGCACCGATATTTTGCCAGCTTTCCTGAGAGCGACCCAACACCAGTCGCGGCAAATGGCGACCTGACGACAGAAACCTACCCAGGTACCACACACTTCTGTCACCTGTTTCGTTCAGAGGAATTACGCGAAGCGATGATCCGTAATGGTTTTGATGTCATCACACTGGCCGCTTCCAACACAATGTCTTCTACGCACACGGAGATTCTGGCGACACTGCGAGAGAACCCTGAACAGTGGCAAAGCTTGATAGACCTGGAAATCGAAGCCAGCGACTCGCCAGGGATGGTTGAGGCGGGGACACATATGATTGTGATAGCGAGGAAGCGCAGTTAATATCACAACATTGTCAGAAATGACGCAGTAGTTAATTGGGGTTTTTATGCAGCTAAAATTACGTAAAGCCTTGCCTGAAGACGAAGACTGGTTGTGGCAATTATACCTCACAACCCTGAAATCATATGTCGAGGCGACATGGGGTTGGGACGAGAAGGTGCAGCGTGACGGTTTCAGGAACGAGCTAGGTGTCGAGAACTTTCAAATCGTTTTAGATGGTGACCTGAAGGTTGCTGGTTTTTGCGCCAAAGAACAGCAGGACTGTCTGTGGTTGCATATGTTGCTGGTAAGTCCTGAGTACCAGAGTCGAGGGGTTGGACGTTTCAGCATGCATCACCTTCAAGTATTGGCGAGGACCATGAATTTGCCGCTTCGATTCACCGTTATGAAAGTCAACCCTGTGGCTGGTTTCTACGAAGCTCTAGGGTACACTGAGTATCGTGATGATGATAATTGTATATACTTTCAAAGTCGGCCCCTCATGTCGATTTCAACATGATCTGCTTGAGTGTTGTCAGAGCTAATCACAAGCGAAGAGATTGGAGATGCAGGGTGGCAGTAAACAAAAATGCTTGAGCTACTGGTTCTTTTGGCCGCCGGCTTCAGCGGCGGTGTTCTCAACTTTGTTGCGGGCGGCGGGAGTTTTATCACATTTCCGGCACTGTTGCTGGTTGGAGTCACGCCGATCAGTGCCAATGCAACCAATACTTTCTCATCATGTGCCGGCTACATCAGTGGCGCCTGGGCGTTTCGGGAAGAGCTGAAGGTTCATCGAAAAGAGCTTCCAAAACTGATCCTCACCAGCCTGGCAGGTGGTGTTATTGGTGCGTGGCTGTTACTTCGAACACCGGAGTCAGTCTTTCAAGAGGCCATACCCAGGCTGCTTCTCTTTGCAACGGTGCTGTTTATCTTTGGCGGGAAAATCAACTACGCCTTGAAACAGTTTGCTTCCAGTAGTAAACACGCATCTTCGCTTGGAAGTCTGCTTTTATTGTTGCTGCTGCTTGGCGTCTGCGTCTACGGTGGATTCTTTAATGCCGGACTTGGCATTATCGCACTGAGCTACCTTGCATTGGCCGGCCACAACAACATCAACACAATGAACGGGATGAAACTCCTGATCTCATCAAGCGTGTCACTGATTGCGATCGCCGTGTTTATCTATGATGGCATCATCGCCTGGTATGAGGGTGGTATCGTGCTGCTCGGCACATTGCTTGGTGGTTATGTATCTGCCCATATTTCCAGGCGGTTATCGCAGAAATACACGCGGAACTTTGTGATTCTGGCGAGCTGCAGTATTACGGTCTACTTCTTTGCTGATACCTATATGTCTTAGTCCTGTAATGAGGAAGAACCACCTAGCACAATTAAGTCTTTCAGCCAATTAATCTTTAAGGTGGTTGCATATGACGCTGTTTACTCTAAAATGGTGCACTCGAGCGATTGCTCGGATATTTGCAATAAGCCGATTGCAGTGGTTGTATAAAATAATCGCAATGAAAGTCGAGCTTAACGTAATATTACGATTCACTAATTCAAATATCCTGAATAAAGGAATGATAATGAGAAATAAAAAAGCACTGATAGGTGGTGGTTTGGCACTAGCTTCTGTATTGGCTTTCAGCAGTGTGGCGCATGGACAGGCAGGCACTGGTCCTAATCCATACAGAGATTGTGGTATAGGTGCAGCACTGTTCCCTACTGTGAACTGGGCCGCAGTGACCTCTAATGTTATCTGGGATGTGGGCACAACTGCTGTTATATCTGCAACAGCAAGCCCTGAAACATGTCAAGGTCAAAATGTTGTTGCAGCAGCATTTATCTATGAGACATTTGACTCTCTAGCGGAAGAAACAGCGAAAGGACAAGGAGAGCACATTGCTACGCTTTTCAATATTCTTGACGTGAACAAAGAGAAAAGAGAAGCAGTATTCACTTCAGTGCGCACGAATATGTCTTCGCATGTTAGTGAGGCCGGTTTTTCTGCACTGTCAAAAGTAGATAAAGCAGAAACTTTTTATTTCTCCGTTATTGATTCATTGAAGTCTTAATACTGGTTTGTGATATCTGCCGGTAATGTGACTATTACACACTACCGGTAGAGTATCGTCTCTTCTTACTTTTCTTCTTTTTAGTTGATACTTCCATGACTTTTTCTTTCCAACGACTGAGATTCGTTGTATTCATAGGCTTTCTTATGCCTGTGTCTTTATTTGCGCAAGAAGTGAAAGAGTCTGATTCCTTGATTCGCAAGGCTATCGAAAAAAATCTGTACACTGATCCTGTATGGCTCGCGATACTGGGCTATGAAGATCAAGGTGTTTTGCGGAACGCAACAACGAGTGTATATGTTGATGATGCCGCATTTCTGGATCCTACTGGATCTCATGACCCTAAGGCTGAAATGGTCGCAACGCTCAACAGTTTATATCAGGAAGTTGATTTTAACCCAAACAATCATGCGCAATGTACCTATCGAGCAAGGTATTTCTGGTTGAATAAGCAACTCGGGTTAAAAGCGAAAGGACTACCGATAGTTGAATGCGATGAGTACGCTGCGTGGAGACAGGCAGAGACGGTAGACAGTATCAGTATTATGCTGGTAAGTGGATTTCTGGAGAATCCGGCATCTTACTATGGCCATAATATGATGAAGCTTAATGGGGTTTCTGAATTTAGTACTGATTTACAGAATGAAAGTTTAAATTTTGGTGCTGACATTCCTGTTGAAGACGGAATTATAAAGTACATCTATAACGGGTTAACTGGTGGTTATAACGGAGTGTTCAGTACAGCTGAATTTTTTCACTATGCCAATAATTACGGCCAAATCGAACATCGTGATATCTGGGAGTACAAGCTGGATTTAAATGAGGACGAGCTGGAGTTAATGCTGGCTTTGGTCTGGGAACTGATGGGAACTGATATTACTTACTATTTCTTTAATAGGAATTGTGCCTACAGGGTGGCTAAACTGTTCGATGTGTTTAGGGGCATTAGCCTAACCCGTGGGACCTCTTTTTGGTATTCACCTCAAACCTTCATTCAACGACTCACTGAATTGAAGGGCAGCCAACGCGTCTTTAATGGAGATGTTACTTACTTTCCTTCGAGACAGAGTGCTTTTTATGCAAAGTTCTATGATCTCACTGATAATGAACGGAAACATGTTGAGTTATCTATCAATGATCCGGGCTATCTTGATAGATTGCAATTCTCAGAGGCCAGTCTTGCCTCCAGGGTAAGAGTGTTAGACACCTTGCTGGATTACTATCAGTTTACCGCTAAGGGTGGTCAAGGAAATGTGTCTGACATTGATAACCCTTATCGTCAAGTACTGGCAAAACGATTCCAACTCCCGCCTCGCGAGTCCGAGTTTTCAGTGACTGAACCCGAACCACCGCATACGGGCAGACCAATGAGTTATAGCGCATTAGCGTATACATCTAATTCAAGGATGGATTCTTCTGTCAGGGTTAGAGTCCGCCCAGCCTACTATGATGGCCTTGATTATGGGGCAGGGCATGTACAGGCTGCGGGCCTTTCTATGTTTGATATTGATGTCAGGCTACATAAAGATAGTTTTAGCATTAGAAACCTGAGGCTTGTGAAGATTGAAAGCGTCAATTCGCGAGCGACAGGGTTGCCTGGTGATAATAGAAAAACCTGGCTTCTTGAAGCTGGCGTGATCCAGGAACGCTATGATATTCCTGATTCCGCAGTAGGCAGGTTACGTGCACAAATAGGGTATGCTATTCCCTTGAAAGGGTTCAAAGGTGTTGCGGGTGTTCGCGCGGGTAGTTCCCTGCAAAGTCGTTATAGTGGAAGTGAATACCTTCAACTGACGACGACAGCCTTTGCCACGTATGAGATTTCGGATAATTTTCGGGCTCACGTAGAGTCAGAATACAGAATTGGTGCTTCAGGGAGAAAAAGTGAGCGCAGGGTTGATCAGGTATCGCTACGCTACGCATTATTCCGCGATTTCGACTTGAGAGTCAGCTATGAGAAGAATATGGCGACTGAAGTGAGTTTTAGTATTGGAGCTTACTGGTAGTCGTGTATCAGTTTCACACCCTAAAGAATTGCGCGGCCACTTGAATTAGCCGCTATAACTGAAGACAAGGACCCTGTGAAAGCGAAAATGAATCTTTCACTTGAACAATTAACGGTACAAGTTATACTTGAACTGTAAGTTGTACAATTGATGGGGTTAAAGATGCGGGTTATCAGTTTTTCAGATGCCAGAAATAAACTAAAAAGTGTGTTGGATCAAGTGGTTAATGACGCAGATTATACAGTTATTACACGCCGGGATGCCGAAGATGCTGTCGTGATGTCACTCGATCACTTTAATGGGTTAATGGAGACAGTCCACCTGTTGAAAAGCCCTGCCAACGCTGCTCATTTGGCCAAGTCCATCAAACAGTACCGATCTGGTAAAACCGAGGAGCATGAGTTGACCGATGATTGAGATTCTTTCATGGACGAGAGAGGCTTGGTCGGATTACAAATACTGGCAAACCCAGGACAAAAAAACACTGAAGCGAATTAACAAGCTGGTTCAGGATACCTTGCGATCCCCTTTTGAAGGGATTGGCAAACCCGAGCCACTGAAAGAGAGTCTGGCGGGGTTCTGGTCCAGGAGAATTGATGATTCCCATCGTTTGGTTTATGCCGTTGAGAAGAAGCAACTTACGATCATTTCTTGTCGCTATCATTACGAAAGATAGGTCATGCACGCTGACCTGGTTACGAAGGGTTTCTACTTTTGCTGCTAGTTCCACAGCAGAAAGGGGCGTTGGTTCCATCTTGTTTCGATTGGTGGTTTTAGTCAAATAATCAGCCTCTACATAATGCATAGCACAAACGGTACTATAGCGAGTCATGGATGCTACAGATCAAAAACCACCTCCCATCCCCATGCGAGCCTGGGGTATTTCCGCAGTTACCGGTGCGGGCGCTTTTATTGCCATGCTCGATTCAACGGTTGTCAATCTCGCGATTGAATCGATTCGCAGCGATTTCTCTTCTACTTTACCCATTGTGCAGTGGGTTGCTACCGCCTACCTCTGCGCCCTGGCCGTCTCCCTGCCCGCGGCTGCCTGGCTCGGTGTTCGTTATGGTTATGGGCGTGTCTGGACAATCAGCCTGGCTGTTTTTGTTGCCGCTTCCATTTTGTGTGCCATGGCGCCTAATCCATCTACGCTTATTATTGCTCGTATTTTACAGGGCCTGGCAGGTGGGTTAATGGTGCCGGCCGGGCAGGCTGTGATCGGTTCAACCGTCGAGAAAAGACAGCTAGGCAGAATCTTTGGATTGCTGGGTTTCGTCATAGCACTTGGACCTGCGGTCGGCCCGGCTGTCGGTGGTTTTTTCCTGGAGACGGCATCGTGGCGCTGGGTGTTCTGGATCAATGTACCTATCGGGTTAGCCGCCCTGATGGCAGCGCCGGGCCTGGTGCCCAGAGGCAGGACGGACAACGCTCGTGAACTGGACCACCGGGGCTTACTATTGCTGGGCATAGGCTTGCCATTACTGCTTTACGGCGCCCTGGGGGCAGGTGTTGGTGAACTGGCATTGACCACAGTGCTCAGTGTCGCTGCCGGTCTGATCCTTACCTGCCTCTTTATTATCTCTGCGTTGCGCGTAGCCAACCCCTTGATTGATATTCGTTTGCTGGCCCGTCCAGCCTTTTCCTCAGCGACTTTAACCGCTGGGCTTAGTGGCATGAACATGTATGGCGGGATGCTTTTGCTTCCCTTGTACCTGCAGTTGATTGCCAATCAGGGGCCTCTGCAGGCGGGACTCTGGTTTCTGGTGATGGGAATGGGCAGTGCCATTGCCTTGCCCTTTGCAGGCATGATGACGGATCGCTTTGGCGCTGGCATTGTCTCCCTGGGCGGGGCAGCCTTGTTGCTGGTCAGCACCGTGCCATTTCTTCTGCCGGGTGATCCGGCTTATATCGCACTGACAGCCATTCTGCTTGTCAGGGGGATCGGTCTGGGGCTGGTGCAAATGCCAGCGATGACGGCTGCCTACAGCGCTGTCTCCAAAAAAGAGATGGGGGATGCCACGACACTGGTGAATATCGTGCAGCGGGTAGGCGGCGCGATAGGCGCCATGGTTGTGGTGATTGTGCTCCAGCAGCTCGGAGGCAGTGCCGATCCTTTTGCCCAGTTTTTGGCCTTTGCTTTCATTGCGGGAGTTTCCGCATTAACATTGGTGACGGCGTTGATGATGTTTTTGCAAAAGAAACCGTAAACACAGGCAAGTTCATTCTGCTCCATCAAAAGGAGAAGACGCATGAAGGCCGCCGTAACCGTATGTACTTTGATCATCGGAATCGCAAGCAGTGTCGTGGATGGATAATATGCCACTCAATGAACTCATCGCTGAAACACCTTTCAGCTACCGCTCAACGAAGAACGGTCTCGTTCAAATCGCTTATAAGGGCAAGGTGGTCACGACCCTTAGCGGTGCCGAAGCAGCAAAGTTTCTCAGCCGGATTGCATCGGGCGACAGTGATGCGGCGCAACTGATCATGGCCAAAGCCACTGGCCACTTCCTGTCTCTTATACACATCTGACGCTGCCGACGATATGCAGTGTGTAGA
>OJDN01000379.1_pt1 | contig 16091 bp, 10 predicted proteins | sample 1592731 | NCBI WGS metagenome assembly OJDN01 (sample SAMN05416881, study PRJEB24817) | seawater metagenome | isolation source: Sea water | place: Canada:Atlantic | collected 2013-11
CCGACAACCCATAAAGTTTTTCCTCACTTGCGACCCAAATCAGTGCAAAAAGATCACCGGCAATGCTGGTATCGTTTGGCGAAGTGACATCGAGCACTGCCGCAGCAGCGACTGCTGCATCAATGGCATTGCCACCATTTTGCAGAATTTCCAGTCCAGCTTGCGAGGCCAGTGGATCGCTGGTGGCTACCATCCCGTTTCGAGCGAGAACTTCAGAGCGACCTTGAGCCTGCCAACCTTGTGCACGTGAACCGGGAGCCGCGGTCACAATGGCTGCCGGAGAAGGAACAGACTCACTGGGCTCACCAAAGGCATTGGGTGACTGAGCATTTGCAAATGGCGTCATCAGAGTCAAAGCCACTAAACCAGAGAGCCGATAAAAATGCGTAACGGGTGTGCGGTCAAGTAACGTGTGAAAGCCTTTCATCGAATCACGGATCATGTGCAGTCTCCAGATTTTAAACACAGGTTAACAACATCTCGGCTTGACCTTTGTTGTTACGCCTTTGTTCCAAAATAGGCAACAAAATTTACTTGCCAATTTTAAACAAGTTAAATCAATCTGTTACATGCACAACAATGGGAGCGAGGCGCGCACTTTTGGGGCACCAAATAGTACGAAGTACGATACTGCCAATTAACCAACGCAATAAAAAAATTGGAGCCAGCACAGCACTCCCGTGCTGACTCCAAAAACCGCCAGTAGAGGCAAGAGTTATTACATAACAGGATGTCTGACGTTATTGAAAATATCGATAAACGTCGGGATCTTTTCGATTCTGATCGGCACATGAAGGCGGCGCTCCACTTCACTGGCAGCAATCAGACCACGGATATGGTCACGGCTTTTATCGACAACCAGGCAATGCGACTGACCGGATCGCTGTAATGTCTCAATGACATCACCGATGGTGGCATCCTCAATTTCATGTATGTCCATGGCAAGAATGTCGCGCTTGGGGCACATCATCTCACTGACCGTGACATCTTTCAGACGCTCGCCATTTGCCACTTTCACCATGAGATTCACATCACTGAGGTCATCTATTGTAAGGGTGCCTATGAACTCGCCTTTAACATCGGTCACCAGTTTCATTCTGGCATGTGACCGGCGCATTAGCATGGCCGCATCCAGTGCTGGCGTGCCACCTTCAATGATTAAAGGACGGTGTTTTTTGAAATCAGTAAAGAATTCTGTGGCCGGGGAGTCCATATCAAGACCACCAAATTCTTCTGGTTGAACCAGATGACTGACATTGTCCACATGAAATAACGTAATCTGTTGCATAGCATTCTCCAGATACAGCTCGGGGCTGGTATCAACGCTCTCAATCAAACAGAGTCAGATTGTCTGAACCCTGGTTGTTAATTTGAAATAAATTGACGCTTGCCTGAAAAAGGCAGATGAGATGCTATTGCGCAGGTGGACCGCGAATGAACTGAAGGGCAGGTTTGTGTATTGCAACTTGAACGACAGAAGGAAGGAAAACACTGCAGTAACCTGACGCAGTGTTGAGGCTGGTTTCACTCCATAGCACATCGCCATGGTCATCAGGCGTGCTTCGAACACAACCACCATACTCACCGCTATGCGCCTGTATCGATGCTTCCCCAAGTGAGGATGATGCCTGACCTGTCGCGGAAAACGACAGGAAGCAAAATAGCGCTGTGAAAATGATTAGTAAACGTTGCACGGACTCACCTGATGCGGGTAAAACCTTATTACCTTCTATTTCAGTCTATGCCTTTCGTCACCATTGTCAAAAGAAAATTGTAACGGGATGCAACAGAAGTAGAATAAGCGCATACGCCTATTTTTTATGGTGCTCAAAACGAATGCTTACACAGGTTCCAGACCCGACTTGACTGTCTATTGAAACTTTCCAGCCCAGACGGTCGCATAACCGACGCACCAGGCTCAAACCCAATCCAGTACCTCCAGGGCGCGTCGAGAAGCCGCCATCGAAAACCTGAGATAAATGCTCATCAGAAATTCCACTGCCGGTATCAATCACCTTCAACGTAGTATCACTGCCAATCACCTGGATTTCACCATCGTGTGTGTGCTGGATCGCATTCCTTATAACATTACTCACTATGACCTGAAGGAGTGATTCAGACTGATGAAGGGGTATTTCGTTTATGAAATGCTGTTTCACCCGAATGTTATGATCATTGAGCTGTGTTCGATATTCGTCAATGATCTGACTGACCAGCTCTGATAGATTAATTGCCTCATCTGACTCCACTGGGTGAGCACTTTCCCGTGATAACAGCAGGCTGACCTCCATGAATCCCTGCATGTCATGACATGCACGGTTGATTCTGGAAAGAGCCCGATGGACGGATTCGTTTGATGATGACTTTATATCTGGCTGCGACTCGAGCACTTCAGTCGCGCCCATGACAACCGACAATGGGGTTCTGAGTTCATGGCTGGCAGCCTGTGTAAACAACTTCTCTCTTGATACAAATTCATCAAGCCGTTCCATGTAGCGGTCAAAGGCCTGTGCAATCTGAGCCACTTCCTTCCCCTTGTACTCGGCGCTTAACCTCACACCCCGTTGCTGAGGCTTGATATTGTTCAAAGAAGACGTCAATCGTTGTAAGGGGGATAGTATGGTGCTTGCGGCCTTTATGCCTGAAACGGCCGCTATAACAAGAACTAAAAATGCACCGACCAGCATTATCTCAAGCACCCAGTGTTCTTGTTGTTCCCATTCAGTAATGTCATAAGTCAGGACAACTTTGTCCAAACCTTCTCCGCTTACGCGTACTTGCAGATATTGATCTTCAACAGAAAGACTGTGATATGACCCAGCACTTAATTCCTGAAGGCGACCTGGTAATTGTTGCAAATCCGAACCGGCATAAAGCGCCCATCCATTCAGTAAATCTGTATCAATCGAGCTGAGGTCACCTGTTGTCTGTTGCAAAAGCTCAAGCTGTGAGTCCACCATGTGACCAAATACAACCTCTTCCAGCCCAACCTTGATTTTCCACACAGCAACCGCAAAAATTGCGCTGGTCACCGTCACAAGAAGAATAACAGCCAGTACGATTCTTTTTCGAAGGCTCAGCGATGTTTCTTGAATATCAATCATATTATTCGTCACTATCCTGGCTTAACCGATACCCTATGCCATGCGCTGTATGTATCAACTTTTGGGAAAAGGGTTTATCAATAATATTACGCAATGAATAGATATGGGTGCGTAAAATATCACTATCTGGCCGGTCTTCTCCCCAAACCTGATGCTCCAGCTCCTCTCGCGATACGACCCGGTGTGTATTTTTCATCAGTAGAAGCAACAGTTTTCGTTGAATAGGATTTAACTCTAGTTCTTTCCCTGAGCGGGTCGCCTGTAATGTTTCCTGATTGTACAGTAGCGGGCCCACCGTCAATTCTTCACAATGTTCCCGCCTGTCTTTTCGATCAACCAGTGCATGCAGTCGCGCCTCAAGCTCTTTAATCGAAAAAGGTTTAACCAGATAGTCATCGGCACCTGCCGAAAAACCAAGCAATTTATCATCCAGTTCGTCACGAGCCGTCAGCATGATAACGGGAACGTCTTTATTTGAACTCTCTCTGATACCCCGGCACACCTCGATACCACTAAGGCCCGGTAGCATCACATCCAGAATAATGACGTCATACTGTGAGTTTGTCGCCAGCTCCAGCCCTGATCGGCCACTAATGGCGAAATCAAGGTCATGCCCTAATGGCTCCAGATAATCTGCAATATTTTCCGCGATATCGCGGCTGTCTTCTACGATCAGAATTTTCATCATTCAGCCTGCCAAGTACAGATGCACACAGCTTGTATCACCATTGTGCCGGCCATCTTGCAAAAATTTTGTCAACAAGCAAAGAAAACTTGATCTAAAGCAAATTAATTAATGGCTGTTAGCGCCTAACGGCGTTTGTAGACAAAATTTCCACATTTGACTGGCTATCCTTGCCAGCAAATTGTAACCGCTCGATCCAGAGGACTATAGCGTGACGAAAACTTTTTCTCCCGGCAAACGAGTCAATATTTGGACAGCAGCAATAGTTGTTTTCCTGCTCCCCTTTAGGCTGACCGCCGCAGAGCATGATCATCGAATTACTCTGAGCGACATCAGCCTTGATACCGTTCTGGAGCATGCGCTTGAAGCAGCCCCAGAGCTGATCCTGACCGATTCAGCTCAACTGCAAGCTGACTCCTTTACCTACCTTGGTAGTCGCTGGATCAATGGCTCCCCTTCTCTCGAAACGACCTTCATTGATGATGCCATGGGTAGCGATGTTGGATTGCGCGAGATGGAGGCCGGCGTCAGCATCAACCTTTGGCGCCCGGGTGAACGCCAATCTGCCCAGGCATTAGGTAATGCCTATCGCCTCAGAAGCGAAACATGGCAAGCATGGTTTGAATGGATGGTTGCCGGACGCGTGCGAGACTCATTGGCTAACCTGGAGAGCGCCGACCTGGCGTTACAACGTGCCGAACAGGCAGAAGCCGATGCTGAAGCTCTCTTCGAAATGGCAACGACATTGAAAGAAACCGGCCTGATTTCGGACATGGACCTCTACCAGGTGGAATCACTCTGGCTAAACGCGCGTAAAAAGACAGTCGCCTCAGAAGCTGTCCTGGTTGATGCCGAACGGGAATACCAGGTGCTGACTCAAGGGCTTGATACACGCCCAGATACTCCCTTGCGTGAGGAACAGTCTTCAGTTGCGCTTATCGACAGTCAACACCCAGCCATGGCGTTACTGCAGTCCGACCTGAATATCAATATGGCAGAGATAGAAACCGCCAAAAGGCAGGCCAAAGGCAGTCCGACGATGCGGATGGGCGTCCGAAGAGAGCGAGGTGGTTTTTCCCAGCCTTATATCGACAGCCTGGGGGTCTCAATATCAATACCACTGAACTCAAAACATATGATTGATGCCAGCACCGCAGATGCTCGGGCAGCAAGGAATGACGCAGAACTGACTGTTATCAATCAACACCGTCTGCTGACAAGTCAGCTTCATGAAATCGAGCACCGCCTGTCTTCTTTTAAAACCGAAATACCCTTGGCCGAGCGGGAAAACGAGCTGGGAGAGCGCCGCCGAAAAATGGCTGAAATCGCCTATAGCAACGGCGAGATAGACTCTACTCAGGTGATCCAGGCCATTCAGCAAGCACAACAAAGTGCTTACGCCTATCAACGCGTACTGATGGAACAGCAGCACCTCATTTCTCAATACAATCAAATTGTCGGAGTCATACCATGAAAAACAGGGTTTCCACGAAAGTCATTATCATCGCGGCTGCCTTGTTACAGTCAGTTGCCTGCATGAATAACGTTTATGCCCAAGCACAGATCCCCTTGTCACAACAGGAGATTGAGGATCTGGGTATTGTCTTTGAACCTGTGGTAGCTGTCTCTGACAGTGATGGCGAGAGGGTCTCGGCCAGCATCATCACGGCTCCGGATGTGAACAATACCGTGAGCGCCTGGTTTGATGGACAAATTCTTTCCTGGGAGGTCGCTCCTGGTGAGGCCATAAATGAAGGCACGCCTGTGGCTATCGTATCCAGTGAGTCATTCATAGAAGCCCAGCAGGCGTACGTGGATGCCAGAATTGAAAATCATCAGGCTCGCATTGCCCTGGATAGGGATCAGCGTCTGTATGACGCAGGCATCATTGCCGCTGTTCGCCTTGAAGAAACTCGCCGGCAACAGCAACAAGCAGACATCGCTTATCGCTCAAAACGTCAACGGTTGCTCAACGCAGGCGTATCCACTGCAGACCTGGAGCAGCTCGATACCGGTAGTGTAACCCTGGGCGAATACTGGGTCCGCTCCCCCTTGTCAGGCACTGTTGCACGCCGTTATGTCATGGCAGGCGATCATATCGGTGAGGGCTCACCATTACTGGGTGTCGCCAATACCGATAAAGCCTGGTTGTTTGCCCGGGTACCCTCTTACCTCTCCTCGTCACTGTCTGCCGGTCAGACGCTGACGCTCAGCGAAAGTGGTGAATCACTGCGTATCCAGTCTGTCGATCGCCAGGTGGATACCTTGACCCAGTCGATTGGTGTATATGCCACATTCACTGAAAGCACTGACTGGTTACCAGGGCAGCAGGTATCTGTGCGGCTATCTCCCGCCGCACAAGGCATGAGAGTGCCCGACAGCTCAGTGGTACACAATGGTCACGAAACAACGATCTATGTCCGCACGGCAAATGGTGTAGAAGCACGCACCCTGATTTTGCAGCCAGCTGGTCGAAACTATCTGGCAATACAAGGCTTGACTGCATCCGAACAAATAGTGACTCGCGGTACGGCTGTATTAAAAGGCATCCAACTCGGGTTGGGAGGAACTGAATAATGTTAAGCAAACTGGTCCAGTTTTCTCTCAGCCAGCGACTGCTGACGGTGTTGTTCGCCTTGATGGTAGGCGGTTTTGGCGTTCGCGCGTTAATGCAATTGCCGATTGACGCGTTTCCGGATATTTCTCCAACGCAGGTGAAAGTCATCATCAAAGCGCCTGGCATGACACCTGAAGAAGTGGAGGCTCTGATTACTCAGCCTGTTGAGGTAGAACTGCTGGGCATACCCAGGAAAACCATCCTGCGTTCAATCTCCAAGTATGCCTTAAGCTCTATCACAATGGACTTTGAAGAGGGCACCGACATCTACTGGGCACGACAACAAGTCGCCGAACGGCTGTCTAATGTCTGGGGCGACCTACCAGGAAGTATCAGTGGGGGATTGGCACCCATGAGCACCCCATTGGGTGATATGTTCATGTTTACAGTGGAGAGTGACGCATTAAGCCTGGAAGAGGAACGTTACCTGGTCGACTGGGTAATACGCCCTGCCTTGAGGACAGTACCAGGCGTTGCCGATGTTAACGCACTGGGCGGCTTCGTTCGCACTTATGAAGTGATTCCCGACCCCGAAGCCATGGCAACCATGAATGTGAGCCACGACGCTATCATTGATGCCCTGGAAGCCAACAACAGAAATGATGGTGCCGGCCGCATCGACCAAGGTGAAGAGACATTACTGGTACGTGTTTCAGGCGCCATCATCGACCTGGAAGATATCAAGAGCATTCGTGTCAGCACCACAGATGGTGACTATGTCCCGCTGAACCAGGTGGCTCACCTGACGACTGGGCAGCTTGAGCGCTATGGTTCTGTGACAGGAGATGGCGAATCCGAAGTGGTACAGGCTCTGGTTATCGGCATGACCGGCGCCAACGCGCGTGAAGTGGTGAATGGCGTGAAAGCAAAACTCAGCGAAATTGAAACCACATTACCGGAAGGCACTTATTTTGACGTGTTTTACGATCGCAGCATTCTAATTCAGGGCGCCGTAAGTACCGTTTCACGCGCTTTGATAGAAGCCGTAGTACTGGTAGTCATCTTGCTGATGCTGTTTTTGGGCAACGTCCGGGCAGCCCTGACGGCAGCCATCATTCTGCCGTTCTCGGCACTGGTCACCTTCCTGATGATGAACAGCATGGGTATGAGTGCCAACCTCATGAGTCTGGGCGGACTGGTCATTGCCATCGGTATGCTGGTGGATTCCGCCATTGTGGTGGTGGAAAATATTGTCTCCACCATGAGTCATCACCAAGCCAGCAATCGACTCCCCAGACTTCATATCATCTATCGTGCGGTGAAGTCTGTCGCCACGCCAGTCACCTCCGGCATCCTGATAATCATCATCGTCTTTCTGCCCTTGCTGTCACTGGAAGGACTGGAGGGCAAACTGTTCGGCCCAGTGACCATGACGATTGTGTTTGCCTTGATTGCTTCGCTGACACTGTCTCTGACAGTTGTCCCGGTCGTGGCCTCTTACTTAATAACCAAAGCCAGCCACGAAGATCCATGGCTGGCTCGTAAACTGTTCGGCTTGTACCAACCATCGCTGAAGAAAGCACTCGCCAACCCCATTTATGTGGTTGCAACGGCAGCTATCATGTTGGTCTGCACCGTCGCCATTTTCCCTCTGGTTGGCAAAACATTCATGCCGACCATGGATGAAGGCGATATGATTATCCAACTTGAGACCATTCCATCGATCAACCTGGAAACCTCAACGGCTATCGTCTCACGGGTGGAAAAAGCGTTATTGGCAGACATCACTGAAATTAAGCGCCTGGTATCACGCTCTGGATCTGACGAAATTGGCATGGATCCCATGGGACTCAACGAAACAGATATGTTTCTGCACCTGAAGCCCATGGATGAATGGGAATCTGAGAGCAAAGCCGAACTGGAAGATAAGATTCGCAACATCATGGATGGCTTCCCCGGCATTAACTACGGTTTCACCATGCCAATCGATATGCGCGTGTCTGAAATGCTGACTGGTTCTCGTGGAGATGTCGCCATCAAGTTATTTGGTTCAAGCCTGGACACATTGAACGGCTATGCCCAACAAATTTCCGACCTGGTGAGTGGAATCCCAGGTGCAGTCGATACCACCGCATCGCTTAACGAAGGTGCACAGTACCTGCAAATTACCGTCGACAGAGTTCGAGCCGGTGAAGTGGGACTGGATGCTAATCAGTTACAGCGACGTTTACGCGCTCAAATCGAAGGACTGGAAGTCGGCACCGTGATAGAAAACAGCGCCCGCGTCCCTCTCATGATCCGCTTCGACAAAGTCGCCGGTGATGGCCTTGCAGCCATGCGCAACAATCTGATCAGCCTGCCTGATGGCGATTCCATACCATTGAGCAGCATTGCCCAGATAGAGCGTGTAGAAGGCCCAGTCGGCATCAACCGGGAAAACAGTCAGCGCTTCTCAGTGATTCGTACCAATGTTGAAGGCCGGGACCTGGTTGGGTTTGTCGACGAAGCCAGAAACCTGATTGCGGACGAACTGCCCTTACCCGAAGGCTATACACTCGAATGGGGCGGAGAGTTTGAAAACCAGCAACGTGCTTCTGCGAGATTGGCCCTGGTGATCCCAATTGCTCTCTTGCTGATTGCTCTGGTGCTGTTTATGACGTTCCGATCCATTAAACAGACCCTGATTATTCTTTCTAACATTCCCTTTGCCATGACGGGTGGATTGATGGCGCTTTGGCTGACGGGTGAATTCCTGTCAGTCCCTGCCTCGGTCGGTTTTATCGCCCTGCTGGGTATTGCCGTATTGAATGGCGTAGTGATGATGTCGCACTTTAATTACCTGGCAGACAAAGGATTGAGTCCCGCAGAAGTTGCTTTTGAGGGTGCCCTGCGCCGATTGCGACCAGTCATGATGACCGCTTCGATTTGTGCTATTGGACTGGTGCCCTTGCTACTGGCCTCAGGTCCCGGTTCCGAAATTCAGAAGCCCCTTGCCATTGTGGTCATAGGCGGGCTGATCAGTTCAACTTTGCTCACCCTGTTCCTGCTACCCATCATTTATGAATTCTTTCATCGCAGTGCAGTACAGGGTACCAGTGCGATGAATATGCAAGGAGCTCAATCATGAGAACATTATTAATGATTAATATTCCTCCGACACTGGAAGAAGACATGGTGGATTACCTACTTGCGCTGGATGATGTCGACGGGTTCACCACATTTGCCGTAAACGGTCATGGAGAAGGCAGTTATGCTAATGTCGCTGAGCAGGTCAGTGGTCACCGTCGGCGCATACATTTCGAGGTCCTGGTGGAACCCGGCACTGTGGGAACAGTCATTGCCGGGCTCGCCAATCAGGTCGGCAAAGGTATTCATTATTGGTATTTGCCGGTTTCTGGTTTTGGCCAGACCTGATGAATTACAGATCCACCACAGCCAATACTTAATGTAACGGCGGGACTGATCCGAAAGGCCGCCAAATAAATGAGCTGACATTCTGCCTGTCTAATGAGAACGTCAATGCGTATTCTCCATTGACCAATACGTTGTACTCACCCGCGGGTGCTGCATATACGGGTAATGGATAAACAAAGTCAAAGTTTTCGTCGCCCGTTGCACATATGCCTTCACTTGCTTCAGTCTCATCAGGCAAGTATTCGTAAAAATTCACTTCCAGTGTATTGGTCACGTTATCAAATCTTGAAACAAGATTACCGGGCCCATTGCAGCCATGACTGTAGCTACCTTTGACATTGAGAAAAACCTGTTTGACATCATCACCAAATTCCAGCAATTCAACAGTGTCGATTCTTTCCAGCATGTTGGCTTGACGTAAGTCAGCTATTTGCCAGCGGTTCTCAGCCACTTCACGAAGCTCAATATTTTGATACCGCCCCGCTTGGTCTGGCATATCAACAAAGGGTAAAACCAGGGTGGAACCATTCAATGTTGCACTATAATTCTTTGGCTCGACTACCGTGCTACCAGCTAGTTCCTGATGCACATTATCATCGTTCAATGTTAATGGGAGTGTATAATTTCCGTTAACGACAACCCGGTACTCTCCTGCAGGCAACCCATACACAGGTAACGGCTGATAGATAAGATAATCAATAATATTACCGGTGCAAGCACCTTCACCTGGGGGTAACTCCGATGTTCCATTGTAGAGGTCAACATAAATTGTCTGGGCACTCTCATCATAGTGAGTCACGCTTGCACCTAAACTGCCACACCCACTTGAAAAATAACCTCTGACTGTCACAAACATCTGCATTGCACTGTTCTGATCAACGGCAAAACCTGAAAAACCAACACTATTCACATGTAATAAATGGTGTGAACGTCTGACACTTTTTAATTCAAACAATTCATCACTTATCGGTTCTAACTCAACACGCTGATACACCTCCCCATCACTCTCATTTCTAACGAGCGGAACGTGTAACTTGTTTCCTGTGAAAAGTGGGTTTTGGGGTATGGTTGCGTATATATCTTCTCGACTGGCAGGAATTTGTTCACCTGGCGCCTCATCAACCAAAAACCCTTGATAACTGGACCAAAATCCTGACTCCATTTTATCCAGGATGTAATTGCAATTAATCACTGCTGTGGTTTCTACATACTCAGGTACCTCTCCGGCCAGCCCAACATTATCCCTGGTCACCCAGCTAAGAGAGACTCCACCGTCGAGGATAACTCGCTGAAACTCTGCTTCTAGTTGCGCTTTTCCTTCAGGGGATAACGTAGCAATAAAATCCAGATAATGTTGATCCAAGCTCTCTGTCGCAAGGATACGCTGTGCATCCAGTATTCCTGCAATATCCAAGGCTGCTGTCGAAGACTCACGTTGGCTGATAGCGCTAATTTCCTCGCAATCTGTCGACATCCGGTTTAACACCGGCACATTGAACTGGGCATGCCGGTGAGAGGGAAGCGCCAGCATTTTATCCCAGTCATCACCACTAAACTTGTAACGATGCAAGATCGGATTCCATAACAGATCCTGGAAGACTGTTTTATAGCTGACATTAAGTGGCAGGCCTTCCGGGTTATCTTTAGTGCTGGCATTGATCACGTTATTAAGGAGAGCTTCCTGAACTGTCTCTCTGGAATAAAGCTCAAAAACCTCTTCCAGTGACATACTGGACGCTGATGTCGTTGGTACTGACAAAAACATTATACATAGGGTGAATAAACGGATTTTTCCCACTACAGTCATGACCCACTCCCTGATTACTTATATTCGACAGTTACCACAGTTGATTCTAGGTATGAAGTCACCTGTTACGTATGTTTGCGCTTGCGTCTCATCACTGATGACTTCTAAAGAAACATGATGCTCATTATTAACCTGGACCTGATACGTACCTTCTTCGACATCTAAGAGCGAAACGGGATAGACTAAATCGAATGCCTGACTCTGCTCGTTACATGACTCACTGGTACCATGGTCACTAAAGAAGTTCACTTCTATCACCTTATCTTCTTCACGGAAGCGTGATACCACCTTCACATTCGTGCATGTAGCCTGATACTGCCCCTGCACCCTTATCAGGGCCTGAATAGGTCGATTACCTGTTTTGACAACTTCCACATTCTCTATGCCATCAAGCAAATCGGGTTCTGCTAGTTTGACCAGTGCCCATTCATTAGCAGCAGCCGGACGAAACTCTGCACCCTGATAGGCACCCGCCAGATCAGGCATCATTACAGTAGGTACCTGCACGGCATCGGACTTTAACTTCGATAAACCCGAATATGGACTGATCACTGTCGCATTGACATGCTCAGGAATCACATCATCGTTAGGTAGTAATACCGGATGAGCTTCATCATCATTGATGATCAGTTGGTACCAGCCCTCATCGAACCCGTAAGTTGGCAGAACCACATGAAATGAATAGATGGAAAGTGGATGAGTACAATCACCATCATGCTCTTGACTGCCAGTGACGTCCTTAAAGAAATCCACATAAAAGGCGCGGGTATCTTCATGATAATCTACCGTCACTTCGCTGATTTTTTCACAACGACTTGTATCAAGCTCGAGTGTCCCCTGTACCACTATTTGCCCTTCCCCACGCCCAAAGTTCGGGTGCACATAGATATTTTTTACTGCTTTCAGGCGATGTACTTCATTTACACTGTCTACCACCCATTGGTTATTCGACAGTGGACTCAGCGACACATCCACGAGGCTATAATGAGGTGTTGTCGAGCGGATCACTGACATTTTCAAGCTTTCCCCATCATAGACCGCTCCTGGTGTGGAAAATCGCTTTGTGATACTACCTCGGGGCGCAGGTGGACGTGAATAATCAGGCACCTTGCCTGCAATGAGACTTGATTGAGCGACATCAAAAAGGGAAAGATCAACCACCTCCAGGCAATCCACAAACACCTTATGTCTATAGTAATCAGGTAATGTCTCGGCGACGCCTATCTGATCCGTTTTCAGCACTGGAATGGATATCGCTTCTGCGGGAAATTGAGCTCTGCTTACAATTTCTCCACGTGCATTTTCTGACAACCTGGACAATAAATTTTCATAATGAACCTCCAGGCGCTGGCGATCATTTATCACTGCAGTATTCATTAGCCTGGCTAAAGCAACAGCTTTTTCCTGTGTGTCTCTGCTACTATACGTGATATCAAATGCGGTTCTGCATAAGGCTTTTTGTTCTGTGATTGCTGGCACGATAAAGGCTGCATCATCGTGATCAGGAGCAGACTCCAGAATCTCCCAGTCTCTTTCAGTGAAATTCCAACGCAGCTCCCTGTCAGGCCATGCCAACAATCGATATATCTCACGTCGATAAAGTGTTGCCTTAGGATACTCCTCCGGTCCGAAATGCATAATATGTGTGTTCTCAGCATAGGCTCTGCGAACCTCATCAATACTATATTGACGAGAAAATTCGCTTTGCAAAGGTTGCTTGGCATTCGCTGAAGAAATGTGGACAGAGAAACATATCCACACGCATAACACTTTAAATAAAGCAGAGGCAGACATTGAACGGGTCTGGCATAAAATTACATGTAGAATTTGTGCTTTCTCAAACATATGTACCCCTCTTGTCTATCTTCACTGATGCCAACAGATCACTCCATAGCATGCATCTTAGAGGGTTAACTATTTCACACAATTAACCAATAGTCGTAGTGATGAGATAAAGCGTGTGACTGAGTGCACAAAAGGAATCAAAATCTGAGACAACGCCGATTAATGATCGGTTTTAAGGCTGGGCAAAGTTTGAAGTTTGAGACTAACTAGTAGTGTCAGATAACACTATTCAAAAATATAGGTACTACTTTATTCTTCATTGCCCCTTGTCAGTTCTATGCTGGCTTCTGCCCGCGGCAATATCCAAACGTCGTCCATGGCTCCTTCCGGCAACATGGCCGATTGACCCGCGTCTGACAATAGGAAGTCAGCCAGCCGAGCGGCTTGGACTTTGGCACTTTCAGCTGCGGGATGGTTGATGCCAGGTGTGGCAATCACATACGCTCTGCGCATGACAGGGTCACCAGTCACCATGATCTCCATACCTGGCGACGACATACGTCCAAACGCCACAGGGATATGACCGACCAAAGCATAAGCGCCACGCTGTGAAGCCTGGCGTAAAATCTGTTGAGGACGTCTCGCTCCATCTGCTACCCAGGTAAAGTCTGCTGGCGTCATACCTGCTTGCTCGAACAGTTTTTGCAGGATGTTGTAGCTGCCCGGATCCCGGAAGAGCATGACGGGCTGACCAGCAGCCTGAATACGCTGCACCGCCTCCTGGCCACTTTCCGCTCCTCTCACTCCTGCCGGATCATTCTCTGGGCCGACAATGGCAAACTCGTTGTATCCCCAAGTGCGAAGCATGTCGGCGTAACCCAGTGCCTGAAGAGCAAAGGTTTCATCACCACCGTGTATCAGCAACAGTTCGGCGTGGCCATTCATGAAAGCTGGTACGATTCCCTCTTTTGGCGAAGCCATGACAGTATTGATCGTGATGTCAAGCGCCTGCTCTGCTGCGCTGACGACTCGTGACCAGACACCGCTCATTTCAATGCCGCCAACCACAGCGACACGAACTGATGCCTCCTGAGCGTTTGCATAAGGCGCGCCTGGCATCATGACAAGCAGGAAACAGCACCATAACCGCAGCACCAACCCAGACCATTCTGCCACCTTATTGAACCACCGAACTTTCCGAGCGCAACCCATCATAAAATCAACCACTGCTTCAAAGATTAAATGTCACATTACTGTACCAGCGGCGTCCCGGCATCGGTATACCATCTGAAAGTTCATAAGCGTTGTCTGCGACATTATCGATACCCGCCTGCAGATTAATGCCCTGACTGACCCGCCAGGTGCCATTAAACCCCCAGTTGCTGAAGCCACTCAGATCAACAACCTGGGACTGTCCAGACCCCGCGAATGGCACTAACCGGCCCGATTCAATTTCCAGTGTCACAGCCAGGGTAAACGCCGGCGTCACAAACCAGCGACTATCTGCAAAGAGCCGGTGTTCCGGTGTACCGGTCAGGGGTATTGACGAATCCTGCAAGTTATCCCGATCCAAATACGTATACGCCAGGGAAGCTGAACCTAAGCCCGACCAGCGCTGATTAACTGAAAGTTCAACCCCCTGATGCCTGGCCTCACCAACATTTTGGGCCTGGTCGCAAAACTGACCACCGCACTGATCTGATATCACCACATTGTTTTGAATCAAATCATCAATCCGGCTTTGAAAAAGCGCTACGGTGAGATTGGCACCCTGCCAAGGACTTGTTTGCACACCAATCTCGGCATGTAACGCCGTCTCCGGGCGCAGATCGGGGTTAGGCAAAGCACGTCCCAGCCTGGCAGAGTATCGATCCTTGATCGTTGGGAAACGCGTTTTGTGAGCCAGAGAGGTGAAGATATCCAGTTGCGGGCTCAGGTTGCGCTGGTATTCAATCATGGCGTTGCCTGCATCGGCAGAGCCAGTCTCCCACTCATGAACTTCCCTGCCCTCTCTTGATTCATAGCTGCCCCCGATTCGTAGTTGACTCGCCGCATCAATATCAATGATGTCCTCTATCGCAACGCTCTGTGTCACATCGCGATAACGAGCAGCCGGAGAGGTGGAGGCAATTTCTTTGTGTCGATCAACTTTATGATGCAGCGCCAGATGAATTTCATGACCACTAAAGCTCTGATTGATCCACTCAACCGAAGCTCCTACATTTTTATCATCGTATACACTGGGGAAAAAATTGCGCTGACCGGGCCGTGTGTATGTATCATCGGCGAATGCGTTAATGCGGTTTTCGTACGTGTCATGGAACAGTCTGACTTGCAAACGATTGTTTGCATCCAGCGCGGTATTACTGAGGAAATAAAGGCTGTCCTTGTTCCAGTAGGGCCACTGCCAGTAGCGAATCCCCTGTTGCGATTCACCCGTATAAACAGGGTTTCCTTTTTCTCCTTCCTGCCTTGAATAGCCCAGCGCATACTCATCGGTTCTGTTGGGCGTGTAGCCGATTTTGGCTGACAGTTTCCAGTCATTTGAGTAGGCGTTCTCTCGATCATTGCCTGTATCTGTCGGGTTATTCTTGCGATCCACAAACCCGTCAGCCAACGGGAAGCTGTTTACATCCAGGTAGGACAATCCCGCTTGTGCATACCAGTCACCCTGGCGCGCACCCAGATTCCTGTCTCTTATACACATCTGACGCTGCCGACGATATGCAGTGTGTAGAT
>OJDN01000385.1_pt1 | contig 15977 bp, 16 predicted proteins | sample 1592731 | NCBI WGS metagenome assembly OJDN01 (sample SAMN05416881, study PRJEB24817) | seawater metagenome | isolation source: Sea water | place: Canada:Atlantic | collected 2013-11
AGATTCGCCTTAGTCTCGTGGGCTCGGAGATGTGTATAAGAGACAGGTCAAAATTGCTTCGCATAGCGAACGCAAACCACGAGCTCCTAATTTATATTCAACTGCTTTTTCTACAATATAATTTAAAGCTTCATCTTCTATAGAAAAGGTAATATCATCCATTAGAAACAGCTTAGTGTATTGCTTAATTATAGCGTTTTTTGGGTCTGTTAAAATAGACCTTAAAGTTTTAGCATCTAAAGGGTTCATGTAACTCAACACAGGTAAACGCCCTATAATTTCAGGAATTAATCCAAATGCTTTTAAATCTGATGGAATAATGTATTGCAACAAATTTTCTTCATCTACTTTATCATCATCTAACGATGCACTAAAACCTACAGCTTGCATATTTAAACGCTTACTTATAAGTCTTTCAATTCCAGAAAATGCACCACCAGCAATAAATAGAATCTCCTTAGTGTTTACCTCTATAAATTTTTGTTCAGGATGTTTTCTTCCACCTTTAGGTGCAACATTAACAACAGTTCCTTCTAATAATTTTAATAAAGCTTGCTGTACTCCTTCTCCAGAAACATCTCTTGTTATAGAAGGGTTATCACCTTTTCTGGCAATTTTATCAATTTCATCAATAAAAATAATACCTCTTTGTGCCTTTTCTACATCATAATCTGCAGCTTGTAATAATTTACTTAAAATACTTTCCACATCCTCACCAACGTAACCTGCTTGTGTTAAAACAGTTGCATCTACAATAGCAAAAGGTATGTTTAGCATTCTTGCAATGGTTTTTGCTACTAAAGTTTTTCCTGTTCCGGTTTCACCTACTAAAACAATATTAGATTTTTCTATCTCCACATCGTCCTCGTCGTCATTTTTTGTCTGTAATAATCTTTTGTAGTGATTATATACAGCAACGGACATTGCTCTTTTCGTTTCTGTTTGACCAATAATATATTGATCTAAGAACTCTTTTATCTCTTTTGGTTTTTTTAAAGTTAAATCTTTAGAAAGACTGCTTGTTTTTGTATCCGAAACTTCTTCTTCTACAATACCATGCGCTTGTTCTATACATTTATCACAAATATGAGCATCTATTCCTGCAATTAGCAAGTCAGTTTCTACTTTTTTCCGTCCACAAAATGAACATTCTAAATTTTCTTCTTTCGACATTTATTTCGCTTTTAGCTCTTAGCAATATTGCTACTAACTCATCAACATTATAAAAAGAATCTTTTTTTAAAAAATTACTTTTTACGCATTATATTTAACTTTTTACGAATAGCTAAATACTAATGGGTCTTAAATTTATTACTTCTTTCTCGCTAAAACTTCATCAATCATTCCGTACGCTTTTGCCTCATCTGCTTTCATCCAGTAATCTCTATCAGAATCGTCATGTACCTTTTCTATTGATTGCCCAGAATGATTTGCAATAATTTCATACAACTCACCTTTTAACTTCATTATTTCTCTGGCAGTAATCTCAATATCAGAAGCTTGCCCCTGAGCACCACCCAAAGGTTGGTGAATCATAATTCTAGAGTGCGGCAACGCAGAACGTTTTCCTTTTTCTCCTGCACACATTAAAACAGCACCCATAGAAGCTGCCATTCCTGTACAGATTGTGGCAACATCTGGCTTAATAAACTGCATTGTATCGTAAATACCTAAACCAGCATACACACCACCACCTGGTGAGTTAATATAAATGGAAATATCTTTATTAGCATCTACGCTCTCTAAAAACAACAATTGTGCTTGGATAATATTAGCTACTTGATCATTAATTCCTGTTCCTAAAAAGATAATTCTATCCATCATTAAACGTGAAAAAACATCCATTTGAGTAATGTTCATTTGACGTTCTTCCATAATATATGGCGTTAAACTACTCGTTATTTTTGTATAATTAGTACTACTAATTCCGTGATGTTTTGTTGCATATTTTTCGAACTCTTTTCCGTAATCCATTTTCGTGATTCTTTTAGTATTTGTTTTGTAAATATAAGAACTATTATGGTAACTTTTTATTACCGCAATTGGCTAAAAAAACCTGAACTTGTTGATTCAGGTTTATATAATTGTAACATTCTAAAATAAATTTAGAATTGAGATTTACTTATTTATAAACTTCTTTAGTAAACTCTTGGTAAGAAAGTTCTTTCATCTTAAAGCTCATATTCTCTTTATAGAAAGTTAATAATTTCTGACTAATTAACTGCGCTTGCAATTTTTGAGCTTCTTCTTTGTTTTGTAGAACTCTACCAGCAATTTCATTTAACTCTTTTTCTTCTGGATTCATATTTCCAAACTGTGCCATTTGAGTGCGAATAAATCCTTTTGCATACGTTCCTAACTCTGCATGGTCTATCTTAATATTGTTCTCCTTCATAATCTTTCCTTCGATTAATTGGTAACGTAAACTTTTTTCTGATTTATTAAATTCTTCAGTAGCTTCATCTGCAGTTAATGGTTTTTCACCAGCAGTTGCCAACCATTTCTTTAAAAACACTGCAGGTAAATCAAACTTTGTGTTTTCTACTAAATGCTCTGTTACCGCATTTAATAATTGTTGATCTCCTTGTTGCTTAAATTGATTTTCTGCGTCTTCTTTAATTTTGTTTCTTAATTCTGTTGCAGTAGATACACTTCCATCAGCAAATAACTTAGAAAATAACTCTTTATCTAAATCTGCAGGTGCCGTTTCTGTAATTTCCTCTACAGTAAAAGAAACCGTGATATCTAAATCATGAATTTCTTCATGGGTTACTCCTAAAAGATGCTCTAATCTGTGTGCATCTTCAAATAGTTTCTTAGTATCTAAAGCGATAACATCACCTACTTTAGCACCAATAACTTTCTTTTCGTTCTTCTTTCCGTTTAAATCGCTTACTAAAAAGGTCCCTTTTTTATTAATTTCTTTTGCTTCATTTACAAAAGTACCGGTTACATTAGCATTTACTACTGCCTCTTCTAAAGAAGAAACTTTACCATAACGTAATTGAATATTTTTAATTTCTTCGTCTAACAGCTCTTCTGTTGCGACAATCTTATATTCTTTTACTTTATTTTTAGATTTTAAAGCTACAGTAAATTCTGGAATTAAACCTAACTCAAACTCAAAAGACAACATTTCTGCATCCCAATTAAAAGTCTCTTGAAGTCTTGGTAAAGGGTTTCCTAAAATCTCTAACTTCTGGGTTGCTAGATAATTATTTAAAGATTGTTGTAAAAGCTTGTTCACCTCATCCATAAGTATAGATCTACCGTGCTGCTTTTTTATCATACCCATAGGTACTTGTCCTTTTCTAAAACCAGGAACATCTGCTTTTTTACGATAATCCGTAAGCAATTTATTCACTTTTTCTTGATAGTCTTCTGCAACAATATCAATCTTTACAACGGCATTTAACGCATCTATATTCTCTCTAGTAATATTCATTTATTTGTTCTTTTATCTTAAAAAAATATACTGCAAAATTAATCAAAAATATTATATTTAACAAGCAATTAAGCGCTTCTCTTTAAGCTCAAAACAATACAAAGCTATATAAGTATTTGAAAAAAAATACGATCATTTTTATCAAGTTATTGGATTAATTATTAATTTACTTTTTCTCTTTTAACAGCGAAAATAATACCGATCTAAAAATAGACAATAATATACTAAAAAGTAGTGCTGCAAAAAATCCTGAAACAGCAAAACCATCTACTAGTTTATCTGCCAATAAAATTATAATTGCATTAATAACGAAGAGGAACAAACCAAACGTTACTATTGTTGCAGGCAATGTAAAGAAGATTAATAAGGGTTTTACAACCATATTTAGTAATGCAATTACTACTGCTACTATAATTGCAGAGAGATATCCAGATACAGATACTCCTGGAAGAACAGTTGCTAAAACAATTACAGCTAAAGCAGTTAACAAAATTTTTAAAAATGTTTTCATTTTAATTAAATTAATTACAGTTATTTCAGTACTAAAAGTGTACCAAAAAAAAAATGTGCTTTTTTGTCAGGTTATGCAATACCCGAGTTTGTATTTAAGCTCAAAAATAGTAATTTCGCTTCGCTTAATATAAGTGCATCAAACCATATCTTTTACAATTCATATGTCTCACATCCTCAAAAATAAAAATCTAGAAATCCAAATAGATTTACCTGCTGAAAATTATAATTTTTCTAGATTCGATTGGACTGGGAATATTGTGAGTGTTAAATTTAAAAATATTCAATTAGCAAGCACTGAAAGTACCACTTATGAAAATGAAATACAGACTGGGAAGGGGTTTTATAATGAATTTGGCATTGATACGGCATTAGGTTTTAACGAAGCAGCTATTGGAGATTGGTTTCACAAAATAGGGGTAGGCTTATTAAAAAAAGACAATGAAGAATATATTTTTAATAGAAATTACGAAATAAAACCAGCTGTCTTCGAAATTAAATACACATCAAACACAATTTTAATTACTTGTAAATCAGAATTTAGTAATGGATATTCCTATGTACTAAAAAAAGAAATTAAGTTAGAAGAACATGGTTTTACAATCAACTATGATTTAGAAAATACAGGAGAAAAAGAAATTATTACAGATGAATATGTACATAATTTTATAGCAATTAACAAAGAATTAATTGGATGTAATTATGTATTAAAACTCCCTTTTAAATTGATGCCTGCCTTCTTTTTAGAGACCGTTAACCCCGAACAAAAAGTTACTATTGGGCAAACTGATGTTACATTTAATGATTCTCCTAAAGAGCAATTCTTTTTTAGCAACCTTAATGGTTCTAAAAATGTAAAGCCACAATGGGAATTAAAAAATCTAGAAAGTAAAATTAGTATTTCTGAAACGGGAAGTTTTAACACCAATAAAGTAAATCTTTGGGGTTGGAAACATGTAATTAGTCCAGAATTATTTATTGACGTTTCTATTAAACCAGGTCAAAATGAAAACTGGACAAGGACTTATAAAATTTCTAACTTTATATAGAAGAGGAAAAACTAATTACTACTCTGCAGAGCTGTTGCTTTGCGTTCTAATTCTAATTGAAACTCCTCCATTACTGGTTTTACCGTGCTTTCTGGTATGTCTGCAACTTTAATATACATCAAACCGTCTATTGCGTTATTAAATTTCGGATCTACATTAAAAGCGACTAACCGTGCATTTTGTTTTACATATTTTTTAATTAAAACAGGAATTCTTAAAATACCAGGCTCAATTTCATCAATAATTTTATCAAACTTTTGCATGTCCGCTTTGCTCGCATCAAACACAAAATCTTTATCACCATCTTTTAGTTTTACCTTATACTCTTTCTTTGGCCTAATATACTGTGCAATATATGGGTCGTAATAATGAGATTTCATAAACTCAATCATTAAAGACTTTGAGAAATCTGAAAACTGATTGCTAATAGAAACGCCACCCATTAGGTACTTATACTGAGGGTACCGCAATGTTACATGTACAATTCCTTTCCAAAGTAAAAATAAAGGCATTGGTTTTTGCTGATATTCAGCAATAATAAATGCTCTACCCATTTCTATGGTATTATCCATCATTTGATGTAATTCTGGCTCAATTCTAAATAAAGATTGTACGTAAAAACCCTTGATTCCATATTTTTTATAAATCTCTTTTCCAAGACCCATTCTGTATGCGCCTACTAGTTTTTCTGCTACTGTATCCCATAATAATAAATGGTGGTAATAATTGTCAAACTTGTCTAAATCCACCTCTTTATTAGTACCTTCTCCAATAGCTCTAAAAGTAATTTCTCTCAATCGACCAATTTCATGAATTAAATTAGGTATGTCTTTGGCACTTGCAAAAAATACTTCGTAATTCTTACTTTTCAACAACCTGCTGTTTGTTTCTCTTAACGCATCTACTTCTGCTAAAAATAAATCTGAATTTCTTTGGCATGAAATTTTCTTAGTTGCTTTTTTTATTTTAATTTTTGGCGAAGTAATTAATCTATTAGATTTTTCAAAAGGATTAGCCAACATATATGTTTTTCTCCTTATAAATTTATAGAAATCAGGCAATGCTTTGAAGGTATCTTGGTCTTTTACAGAAATAGGTTTCCCAATTCTTACTTTTATAACCCTACCACGTTGTTGTATTACTTCAGAGGGTAATTTGGCAGTTCTTAAGGTATCAGAGAATTTAGATAAAAAGTAAAACAACCTACTGTTTTTAGCGTGAAAATAAATAGGAATTATAGGAACATTTGCTTTTTTAATTAATTTAATTGCCCCTTCTTCCCAGGGTTTATCAACATTTAATTTTCCATCTTTGTGGGTAGAAACCTCTCCTGCTGGAAAAATACCTAATGGTTTACCTTCCCTTAAATGCAGTAGTGCACTTTTTATACCTGCAACACTAGATTTTGCATCCTTTCTTGTTTCAAAAGGATTCACTGGCATTACGTATGGTTTTAAAGGTGCTACTCTATGAAGTAAAAAATTAGCAACTATTTTATAATCTGCTCTTTTCTCAGTCACAAGTTTTAATAATAAAACACCATCAATTCCGCCTAAAGGATGATTAGAAATAGTAATAAACGGACCCTCTTTTGGAATTCTTTTTAAATCTTCTTCAGGAATTTCAAATTTAATTTTACAATCATCTAAAATTCCATTTAAAAAATCTAAATCAGATTTATTTTTATTGTTATCGTAGATTTTATTAACAGCAGATATACGAAGAATTCTTAAAATAATCCATCCAACAAAACTTCCTAAAAATCCGAGTTTCTGCAAACCGATAACTTGTGAAATCTCTTTTGAGCTTACTAAAGACATAATTTATAATTAAATAGGAGTGAGAATATAATAAGAAAAATATTAATTTGTTCCTAAAACAATTTGAATTGTCTCTTTATTTACCTGCGTCAATAGTGACTTTCCTTTTACTTCAATACTGGCAATAGCTTTATTATCAAAATGGCGTACCGTGTACAAATCTACTTCTTTTTGAACCTCTATTTTAAACTCCTTTTTTAACTCGTTATAAAACGCATCAAAATTATCGAATTTATTATCAATACAAACAGAAAAGCTTAATGCAGAGTTTTGTATTAAATTTACTTTTAGTTGATACTCATGTAATTTTTGAAAAATATAACTGATATTATTTTCTACCATAAACGAGAAGTCTAAAGCAGAAATTGATACCAATATTTGATTTTTCTTCACAATAAAACAAGGAATAAAAGGCACCAATCTTATACCTTTAGTTACATTGGTCCCAGTTTCTTTAGAGTTGATAAAAGAGCGTACCAACAAAGGGATTCCTTTTCTTTCTAAAGGTTGTAATGTTTTTGGATGAATTACAGAAGCACCATAAAAAGCCATTTCAATAGCCTCTTCATAAGAAATCTGTTCTAATAATGTAGTTTGTTCAAAAACTCTCGGATCTGCATTTAAAACTCCAGGAACATCTTTCCAAATAGTTACGTTTTCTGCATCTAAACAATACGCAAAAATACTTGCTGTATAATCAGATCCTTCTCTACCTAAAGTGGTTGTATTTTCTGTATCATTTGCCGCAATAAAACCTTGTGTAATATTTAATTTTGATGCGTCTAATTTATTACTAATAATATCTTGTGTCAGATCCCAATCTACTTTTGCATCTCTATAATTACTGTCAGTTTTTATGTAATTTCGAACATCGAACCAATTATTTTCTATACCTATTTTAGTTAAATATGCACTTACTATCTTGGTTGACAAAAGCTCTCCAAAACAAATAATTTGGTCATAAACATAGTTAAATCTTTGCGATGTGTTTCTTGCCAAAAACCAACTTAATTCCCCTAAAAGAATATCTATTTCTTTATAAATAGTATCCCTTTCATCAAACAAGCCTTTCATTAAGTTTTTATGGAAATCTTCAACAATACCTAATTTTTCTGATAGTTTATCTGTCTTATTATAGTACGCATCAATTACTTCTTCAAACGCATTTGTATTTTTCCCCATTGCAGAAATTACAACTGTGGTATTTTCTATTCCTTCGCTTTGTAAAATATGAGTTATATTTTTTACCCCTTCAGCATCTTTAATAGAAGCTCCACCAAATTTAAAAATCTTCATTTTTAATTATTTTGAATAAATTTCGCTAAGTTTTCTTTGTTCATTTGCACTACAGACCAATCATTTAAATACGTTGCTCCTGTACTTTTATAAAAATCAATCGCATTCGTATTCCAATCTATCACTTCCCAGGCAACCCTATTAAAATTGTGATCATATGCATGTTTTAAAACTGCAGTATACAATGCTTTTCCAGCTCCAATTTTCTGTTTACTCTTCGTTACAATTAAATCTTCTAAATGAATTGTACGTCCTTTCCAAGTAGAAAAACGCTCATAAAATAAAGCAATTCCAATAACATTAGATCCTTGCTCTGCTACAAATACTTTAAATTTCGGAGTTTCAGAAAAACCGTCTCTCACTAAATCTGTTACTGTAATTTCTACAGCATCTGGTTCTTTTTCAAATACTGCCAATTCTGTAATTAAATTAAATACAGCTTGCATATCCTCTTTTTGTCCTAACCTAACTTTAAAGTCCATGTTCTTTCAATTTAAGTCAAAGATAGTTTTTTAGATTTCGCAGAAAAATATTTAGCTATTTTATACGGTAATTTATAAATTGTTTAAAATTTACCTAAAAAAGACACTAAAATAGTCTAAAATTGATCACGAAATCGTTGTAGTTAATTAAATAAAAGAGCATCTTTGTACCAGTTTTTAAATGAAATATATGGGGAGTAAAAATCAAACATTAGGGGAATTTATTATTGAAAACCAGGACTCATTTAAATATACTTCTGGTGAACTTTCTAGATTAATCAACTCTATAAGATTGGCAGCAAAAGTTGTAAATCATGAAGTAAATAAGGCAGGTTTAGTCGATATTGTTGGAGCTGTTGGCGACAAAAACATTCAAGGTGAAGAGCAGCAAAAACTAGATATCTACGCGAATGATAAATTCATTCAGACATTAAGCAATAGAAATATTGTTTGCGGAATTGCAAGTGAAGAAGAAGATAGTTTTATTACGATTAATAGTCAAGATGAAAATAATCAGAATAAATATGTTGTTTTAATAGATCCTTTAGACGGTTCTTCTAATATTGATGTAAACGTTTCTGTAGGAACAATTTTTTCTATATACAGAAGAGTTACACCCATTGGAACTCCAGTAAAATTAGAAGATTTTCTACAAAAAGGTAGCGCACAAGTTGCAGCAGGTTATGTTGTTTACGGCACGTCTACAATGCTGGTTTACACCACAGGAGACGGTGTAAATGGTTTTACTTTAAACCCAGCAATTGGTACGTTTTATTTATCCCATCCAAATATGACCTTCCCAAAAGATGGCACTATTTACTCTGTAAATGAAGGGAATTACATGGATTTCCCTTTAGGAATAAAAAAATACATAAAATACTGCCAAGAAGAGGAAGGTGACAGGCCTTATACCAGCAGATATATTGGTTCTTTGGTATCAGATTTTCATAGAAATATGATCAAAGGTGGCGTTTACTTGTATCCAAAAGGCTCTAGGAACCCCAATGGAAAATTACGCTTACTATATGAATGTAATCCAATGGCTTTTATTGCCGAACAGGCTAATGGAACATCTTCTGACGGCTATACAAGAACCCTGGATGTTGTACCTACAGAATTGCATCAAAGGGTGCCTTTTATCTGTGGAAGTAAAAATATGGTAGCTAAAGTAGAAGAATTTATGCTAAAATTTGGCGAATAAATCTTATTGATACTGTTATAAAATAACAAAAGCGGAATCTTTTGTGAAACTGCTTCTTATTAAGTAGATTTGTATTATTAAATGTAATACGAATTTAAAAATAAAAAATATGGCTTTTCAATTACCAGAATTAGGATATGCGTATGACGCTTTAGAACCTAATATTGATGCAAGAACTATGGAGATTCACCACAGTAAGCATCACAACGGATATACAACAAAATTAAACGGAGCAATTGCAGGAACAGAATTAGAAGGGAAATCTATTGAGGATATTTTAGCTAATTTAGATATGAGCAATGGTGGCGTAAGAAATAATGGTGGTGGTTTTTACAATCATTCTTTATTTTGGAAAGTAATGAACCCAGAGGATAAAGGATCTTTATCTGGAGAATTAAAAGAGGCTATTGAAACTGCTTATGGTTCTAAAGAGGCTTTCATGGAGGCTTTTTCAAATGCTGCTGCAACTCAATTTGGTTCTGGTTGGGCATGGTTGTGTGTTCATAAAGGTGGTAAAGTAGAAGTTTGTTCTACACCAAATCAAGACAATCCGTTAATGCCAGGTGTTACTTGTCAAGGAACTCCTATCTTAGGATTAGATGTCTGGGAACATGCTTATTATTTAAACTACCAAAACAGAAGACCCGATTATATTAATGCATTTTTTAACGTAATTAACTGGAACGAAGTTTCAAAAAGATACGCAGAAGCAAAGTAAATTATTTCAATTTATAAATAAAAAAAAGCATCCAAATTATTGGATGCTTTTTTATTGGACTTTTTTAGTTCTTACTTAGTAAGATCTTTTATCATTTCCTTCGTAGAAATTAATAAAAGCTTCATTTACTACTCTATTTCCTCCTGGTGTTGGATAATTTCCTGTAAAATACCAATCTCCTAAATTATCCGGACACGCAATGTGTAAGTTTTCTACAGTTTGATAAATAACATCAACGTCTGCTTTAATATCCTTAGTTTTTAACATTTCAGCAATTTTAGCGGAAACTTCTTCTACTGCAAAAGGTGCATAAATTTCTTTTACAAAATTTATAATATTCTCATCCTTTTCACCTTGTTGTGCTTTGGACTTTTGGTAAACTGCCTCTATAATATTTTCTTGCTTTGTATCTTTTAGAAGCTCTATTGCTGCTTTAAAAGCAATAAATGCTTCAATTCTAGCCATATCTATTCCGTAACAATCTGGATATCTAATTTGTGGTGCAGAAGAAACAACTACTATTTTTTTAGGCTCTAGTCTGTCTAAAATTTTAATAATACTTTTCTTTAATGTAGTTCCACGAACTATACTATCATCTATAATTACAAGATTATCTGTAGGTTTTACAACACCATATGTAATATCATATACATGTTCTACAAGATCATCTCTACTGCTATCGTCTGCAATAAATGTTCTTAGTTTTGCATCTTTAATCGCTATTTTTTCAAAACGAGCTCTTTCAGATAAAATTTCTGTTACTCTCTTAGCAGATAGTTTTGTACCCCCAGCTAAAATTTTTGCTGTTTTTTGCTCATTTAATAAATCTTCAGCAGCCTCTGTCATTCCATAAAAAGACGTTTCTGCCGTATTTGGTATATATGAAAAAACAGAATTAGAAATATCAGAATTAATAGATTTTAAAATCTTTGGAAATACTAATTTCCCTAAATTTTTACGTTCTTCATAAATAGAAGCATCACTTCCTCTAGAAAAATAAATACGTTCAAAAGAACATGATTTCTTTTCTCTAGGCTCTAGTACTTTTTCTATAGAAGTTTTACCGTTCTTTTTTATAATTAAAGCATGCCCTCTCTCCAATTCCTGAACATCATCAATCTTCACATTAAATACAGTTTGTATTACTGGTCTTTCTGATGCAACCACTACAACCTCGTCATCTTCATAGAAGAATGTGGGTCTAATTCCGTTTGGATCTCTCAAAACGAAAGCATCTCCATGTCCAACTAAACCTGCTAATGCATACCCACCGTCCCAATTTTTTGCAGATCTACTTAATACATTTTGTAGGTCTAAATTCTCTTCAATAAATGGTGAAGCATCTTTTTTATTGAATCCTTTTATTTTTGCTTGTTGATATAAACTAGAAACCTCTTCTTCTAAAAAATGACCAATTTTCTCCATTACAGTTACTGTGTCTGTAAACTCCTTTGGATGCTGGCCCAACTCTACCAATTCTTCTAATAATTGCTTAGAATTAGTCATGTTAAAATTACCTGCAACAATTAAATTTTGATGACGCCAATTGCTCTGACGTAAAAATGGATGCACGCTTTCAATACTATTTTTACCAAAAGTACCATACCTAACATGTCCTAAAAATAAGTTACCTATATATGGCATGTTCTCTTCTTGCCAAGTAACATCGTCTTTTTTATCTGGATTTTGCTCTAAAACACCATTTAAACGATCATTTATTTGCCCAAAAATATCTTGTATTGGCTGCGATTGGTTAGAACGAACTCTACTTACATACCTAGTGCCTGGTGCTACGTTAAATTTTACACTTGCAAAACCAGCACCATCTTGACCCCGATTGTGTTGTTTCTCCATTAATAAATACATTTTATTAATTCCGTAAAAAGCAGAACCGTATTTATCCTTGTAAAACTGTAAAGGTTTCTTTAATCGAACAAGTGCAATTCCGCATTCGTGTTTAATCGCGTCACTCATTTTGTGTTGTTTTTAGTGTGTTGAGTTGTTGTTAATCTTGGGTTGTTTCAAAAAAAAATCCGCAGTCGAAACTGCGGATTAAATTTAAGATAATTTTATATCAAATTGTGTTAATTCTTTAAAAGCTTGTAGGCGCTCTTTAACTTCATCTTTCGTAAGCTCTTGCATGCGCTCTGTGCCAAATTTTTCTACACAGAAAGATGCCAAATTAGAACCATAAATAATTCCGCTCTTCATATTTTCAAAAGAAATATCTTCTGTTTTTGCTAAATAACCACAAAAACCTCCAGCAAACGTATCTCCTGCTCCTGTTGGGTCAAAAACTTCTGCTAATGGTAAAGCTGGTGCATAAAACATTTTTTCTCCGCTAAATAACAAAGCACCATGTTCTCCTTTTTTAATTACTACATATTTTGGCCCCATTTCATGAATCTTTTTAGCTGCATTTACCAGAGAATACTCTCCAGATAACTGTCTTGCTTCTTCATCATTAATGGTAATTACATCTACCCTTTTTAAAACCGTGTGTAAATCATCTAGCGCAATGTCCATCCAAAAATTCATAGTATCTAAAACTACTAATTTTGGTCTTTCTATCATTTGATCTAAAACAGAAGCTTGTGTTAAAGGATGTAAATTTCCTAACATTACAATACCAGCATCTTTAAATTTTTCTGGTACAACTGGAGTAAAAGTTTCTAAAACATTTAATTCTGTGATTAACGTATCACGTGAGTTCATATCATTATGATATTTTCCACTCCAGAAAAATGTTTTGCCATTCTTATCCACTTCAATTCCATCGGTATTAATACCTTTAGAATTCATCATTTCTAAATAAGAGGCTGGGAAATCTCCACCAACAACAGAAACAACACCAGTCTCTACTCCGAATTTTGAAGCTGCCAAACCTACAAAAGTTCCAGAGCCTCCTAATATTTTATCTGTTTTACCAAAAGGTGTTTCAATAGCATCAAAAGCTACAGTACCTACTGCTAATAATTTACTCATTTCTTAGATTTTATGCGTAATTTTGCATTATACAAAATAGCGCTTTTTGAAAGGGCAAAAATAAGTTTTAAAAATGACTATTACAGAAATACAAGAAGAAATTATTGACGAGTTTTCTATGTTTGATGATTGGATGGAACGCTATGAATATATTATAGAGCTTGGTAAATCTTTGCCTATTATTTCAGACCAGTATAAATTAGATGAAAACCTCATAAAAGGATGCCAATCTAAGGTTTGGTTGTACTCTGAATTAGATACTGATAAAATAAAATATACTGCAGACAGCGATGCTATTTTAACAAAGGGTATTGTGGCATTATTGTTGCGCGTTTTCTCTGAACAGAAACCAATGGATATTTTAAGTGCAGAAACTACCTTTATAGATGCAATTGGATTAAAAGAACATTTAAGTCCTACAAGAGCAAATGGATTGGTTTCTATGGTGAAACAAATAAAAATGTACGCCATTGCGCAACAAACAAAATTAGCTAATTAAGAACAAAAATCATGACAGATAAAGAACTAGAAGAAATTGGAGATAAAATTGTAAATGTTTTAAAAACTATTTACGATCCAGAAATACCTGTAGATATTTACGAATTAGGCTTAATTTATGATGTTTTTGTATCTGATGAAAACAATGCAAAAATTTTAATGACATTAACATCACCTAATTGCCCAGTTGCAGAAAGTCTGCCTTTAGATATTGAAGAAAAAGTAAAATCTTTAGAGGAAATTAAAAGTTGTGAAGTAGAAATTACATTCGACCCAACTTGGACATCTGAAATGATGAGCGAAGAGGCAAAATTAGAATTAGGGATGCTTTAAATCTTAAGCTTTTAGCAAAAAAAAAATGAAACCAATTTAAAAAATGGCTAAAGAAATTATAAATAGAGTAGCAAGCAGCAAATTAAAAACATTTGATCTTGAGGAAATTTATCCTGAAGGCGATAGAGTTTTATTTGATATTAAAGACTGGTTGTTTCAAGAACTTATTTTAAAAGAAAAAGACTTTAGAGCGTCCGTTATAAAACATGACTGGTCTCAATATAAAAATTCTTTTGTTGCCATAACTTGCTCTGTAGAAGCAATTATACCTTCTTGGGCTTTTATGCTAATTGCAGCAGAAGTTACCCCTTTTGCGAAGAAAGTTGTTGTTGGAGATTTAGAATTGTTAGAAACCGTCTTATACCAAGAATTATTAAGTTTTGTAGATCTAAAAGATTTTACAGATTGCCCTGTAATAATTAAAGGGTGTGCAGAAAAACCAATACCTAATTCTGCATTTGCATTCTTAATTGCTAAATTACAACCTATTGCTAAATCTATTCTTTTTGGAGAGGCTTGCTCCACAGTGCCATTATACAAAGCTAAAAAATAATATTCCCCTTTTTAATTTATTTACCTTGAACAGAATTCTCCTTATCCTATGCATACTCATAGTATCAAATTCTTATTCACAAGACAAGGAAAAAGATACTATATCAAAACCAAAATGGAAAGTGAACGGAAGGCTTGCTTTTATCTTTAATCAATCTTCTTTTTCTAATTGGGCATCTGGTGGACAAAACACGGTAGCAGGAAATATAAACTTGAACTACGATTTTAACTATAAAAAGGAAAATATAAATTGGGATACCAGAATAATTACAGGATATGGTATTAGTTATATTAGTGAGCAAGGGTACCGGAAAACAGATGATCGTTTCGAATTGAACACAGTATTAGGACTAAAAACTAGCCCTAATTGGTTTTTATCCTTTATTGGAAACTTTCGAACGCAATACACAAAAGGTTTCGACTATAAACAAGAACCCAAATCAATGGTTTCAGGATTTTTAGCACCTGCTTATTTAACTTTTGGGCCAGGAATGTTATTTAAAAAATCTGATGAATTAAACTTAAACATTGCACCTGCGACCGCGAGATATACATTTGTAAATGATTTTTTTTCTGGGAAATTTGGTGTTGAAGAAGATAAATACCGAAAAATGTATTTTGATGAAAGTTTAAGGCAGTCAGAAGATATTGAGCTTTGGACACGGATTGCATTAAACACAAAATGGCAGTTCGAGGGCGTTGATACTCCGCTAACTTATTACCGTGTTAACGATTCAGGTCTATCGGCGGATGTCGATAAACAGTTTGCAAGTTGGCAACACGCTGTCATGTTAAACAAAGCGTCGCATCCAACTTTTTTCAAGCAGTTTTATAGTTTAGCCAAAGCGTATCAATTAAGGTATTTAGCAAGAAGGGCAATACAGTCAAAGAGTAAGACCAATGCATTTAAACTTATTCACCAAGCGATTTTTTGCAATTATCGAATTATTTTTCAGGAGCCTAGCCGCACGGCCATGACTTTGTGTTGCGCTTGGTTGAAGTTTTTACCAAATAAACTATACAGCCGCATAGAGAGATTTGCCATGTTGAACTTTGGTAACCTTTCAATCAAGCAGTAATATGAAAAA
>OJDN01000401.1_pt1 | contig 15628 bp, 24 predicted proteins | sample 1592731 | NCBI WGS metagenome assembly OJDN01 (sample SAMN05416881, study PRJEB24817) | seawater metagenome | isolation source: Sea water | place: Canada:Atlantic | collected 2013-11
CGAGATTCGCCTTAGTCTCGTGGGCTCGGAGATGTGTATAAGAGACAGGAAGAGACAATACGAAGCTGCTATGACGCAATTAAACCATGAACGCCAACAGTACGCACAAAATATACGGGATGAAGTCAACCAAGGCTTAGTTGAACCTGATATTGATTTACTAGTACAAGATCCAGCACGATACCGTGATGAGAAGATTGCTTATGATCAGATGATCCAATTACGCAATCAGGCCACACAACAGGCCGACTATTATGCAGCCGAAAATATGAAGCAAGAGCAAGAACAGCGCCAAGGTTTTTACCATCAGCGCAATGGCGAACTCGCCCAGGCTCTTCCTGCTTTTATTCAGGACGCACAATATCGGGATGGAGTTTTGGAATACGCAAAACAAGCTGGATATGCTGATAGTGAATTAGAGATGGCTCGCTCTGCTGACATTGTTATTCTTGATAAAGCTCAAAAGTATGATGCTTTAATGGCTAACAAAACGACAGTCAGAGATAAGTTGACTAATGCTCCAAAGGTTATAAAGCCTGGGGCAAGACAGGAAGGCAATCCTAAAACTCGTGCTGCCAAGGCAAATTTACAATCCCACAAGAAAAATGGTAACGTACATAGTGCAGCCAAACTTCTTGAGGGTCTTTTTTAAGGACTAATATAATGACTGTTCCTACAGGTACTACTCAAACATACCAGCAAATTGGTATTCGTGAAGACTTAAGCGATATTATCTATGATATTTCGCCTATGGAAACACCTTTCGTAACTGCGATGGGTAAAGGCACTGCAACTGCAACTAAACCCGAGTGGCAAATCGATTCGTTAGATTCCGCTACAGCAAATAATGCGGTGGTTGAAGGCGACAATGCGGTGAATGACGCACTAGATCCAACTATTCGTGTTGGTAACTACACACAGCTAATGGACAAAGTGGTTGAAGTTTCATCTACTGCCGATGCGGTTAAAACTGCTGGACGTGGTAAAGAAATTTCTTACCAAGTTTCCAAGCGTGGGCGTGAATTGAAGCGTGATATTGAATCATCTTTCTGTTCACTTAATGCATCTGCTGCTGGTTCAGCATCTGTTGCTCGTAAGTCTGCTGGTGTCGGTGCATGGTTAGCATCTAACACATCTCATGGTGCTGGCTCTGGCGCTGCTGGTGGTTGGAACAACGGAACGGGTATCGTAGATGCTCCGACTGCTGGTACAGCTCGTGCATTGACTGAAACTATCTTTAAAGGCGTTATTGCTGATGTATGGGCTGCTGGTGGTAACCCATCAACTGTTCTTGTGAATAGCTCACAGAAGCAAAAAATATCTACCTTTGCTGGTATTGCCAGTCTTTACCGTGATACAGGCCAAACTATGAAGCAAGCATCTATTATGGGTGCTGCTGACCTTTATATCTCCGACTTTGGCGAGCATAAGGTTATTGCTGACCGTTTCTGTCCTACAAGTACTGTGTATCTTCTTGATATGGAATACTTTGGGTCAAAAGTTCTACAGCCTATGAGGGTTGAAGATCTTGCTAAAACTGGTCATGCTAGTCGTAAGCAACTTTCAACTGAATTAACTCTTTGTTCTAAGAACGAAGACGCTTCAGGTGGAATTTACGATCTAACTTAACTATCATGAGGGGGAGGGTTTCGGCCCTCCCTTCTCTTCTTTAATGGAACTGTACAATGGCTACTAAGAAAAAAGAAAAGACATATTCCGCAAAGGAAATACAGGACAAGATATTAAGTCGGCATCAAAATGTTGGTGTCAATAAAGAAATTAAAGTTGCACCGCCTAAAGGCACAGTAGAGGTTACTAATATACTTCCTGGCCCGTTCACACATAAGAATGGCGTAATTAAAGTTGGCGGCAAAGGTAAAGTTACTCCATATGAGGCAGATCTATATCGCAGAAAGAAACAAATAATATGACTAAGCAATTATTAGATTATGATCCAACTACTAAAATCTCTACTTACCATGACTACGATGAAAGCACTGACACTACCTTTATTCGCACTGAACAAGACTGCTCTGACATTTTAGAGATTAACAAGTTTCAGCGTAATGAGGGTTTTGATAAGAAAAGTGAGATGTGGCACGCTGCAAGTATTCCTGCGGTAGTGCAAATGGAGTGGATTACTAAATACGGAATTGACTTAATGAACCCAGACCATATGCCTGGTGTAAAGAGATTACTTAACAGTGGCGATTACGCTTATTTAAAGAGAAGTGAGATTACGATATGATCAATAATTATGGTGAACTTCAGGCTGCTATTGCAAGCTGGTTAAAGCGCTCTGAGTTAGTCAATGACATACCTGGGTTCATCAGTCTGGCAGAGGATAGATTTAATCGTGTTATTCGCACCACTGAGATGGAGACACGCTCACAGGCCAATGCTAGTGGTGAGTATATTCAAGTTCCAGACGATTTCTTACAAGTTAGAGCTATTAGGTTTATGGGTAATATCAATAGACTACTAAGGTATTATTCTCCAGCCGAACTCACTGCATTTAAGGCATCTGGACAGACGGGAAACCCTACTGCGTACACAGTGGAGGACAGACAGTTTAAGTTGTTCCCTGCACCTACCTCGTCTGCTACAGCAGCTATTGAAATAGACTACCTTGCAAAAATTCCTGCATTGAGCGACACGAACACTACTAATTGGTTATTAACAGACCACTCTGATATTTACTTGTTTGGGTCACTAGTTAATGCTGAGAGCTTTTTATATAACGATAGCAGAGTGCCTCTATGGCAAGCAAGACTTGATCAGGCAATCAGCGAGCTAACAGTTCAAGAGGGCAAGGCTAGAGTTGGGGCAGCGGCTCTAATGCCAACAGTAAGGAATATAGTGTGAAGTTTCCAGAATGGCTACCAGATAGAGATGAGTTTGAAAACCCAGGCTTAGTTGAATGTCTAAATGTAATTGGTGATACATATTACCGTCCTATTTACTCTCTTGAGCCTCAAGGCACAGGAATGACTGCATATGCCCGTGGCGCTACCTCTCTCAAGGATCAAGACTCTGTTTCATATACCTTTGGTGGTGACGCTACAAAACTTTACAAGTACACTGCTGGCAACTGGGTAGCTATTAACACTGGCTATGCTACTACAGTAGAAAATGTTTGGAACTTTGCTGAGTTTGGCACTATTTGCGTTGCCACTAACAAAGATGACGTAATACAGAAACTAAACGCTGGTACTGATACGGTGTTTTCTGCCCTGGCAGGATCGCCACCTAAAGCCAGTCATTTGGCTGTCGTTGGTGATTTCCTAGTCTGTGCTAATGTAGACAGCACATCAAACAAAGTGCAATGGTCAGGCATTAATAACATTGAGCAGTGGACAGCAGGAGTAGAGGAAAGTGGTTCACAGATACTGCCAGAGGGTGGTGCTATACGTGCCGTGACTAGTGGTGAATTTGGTCTAATATTCCAAGATAGATATATTACAAGAATGAATTATCAAGGCCCACCTCTTAATTTTAGTTTTGACGTAATTGAGAATAATCGAGGCACTATTGACGGAGGATCAGTCGTACAGAATGGAATATACACATACTTTATTTCTCATAATGGTTTTTATGTTACTGATGGCACACAGTCACAGCCTATAAGCACTGAGAAGGTAGACAGCTACTTCTTTAGTAAATTATCATTAACTTTTTCCTATAAAATAACCTCGGTGGTAGATCCAGTGAACAAGACAATTACATGGTCGTATGTTGGACTTGACAGTACTGATGATAAGCCAAACTGGTTAATTATTTATAACTATGAGACGCAGCGTTGGTCAGAGGCTAGTGTACAAAATGAAATAATCTTTAACGGATTTTCAAACGCATCAACTCTAGAGGAATTAGATGCTCTATACCCTGACTTAGATGCCATGACAATTTCTCTTGACAGTCGTATTTTCAAGGGTGGGGCGCAAAGCACTTACGCTGTTGATGTTAATCATAAACTTGCAACCTTTACTGGTCCTGCACTTCCAGCCCGAATTAAAACTGGAGAATTTCCTTTATCTCCAGGGCAGAAGAGTGTGTTAACTCAAGTATGGCCTCAGATTGATGGTAACATTACAGTGACTATTTCTAGTCGGGCTAATTATCAGTCTACCGCTACTCCGTCAGGTGCGATTGCAGTTAATTCACTTGGCTTTGCACCCTTTACTAACAATGGGCGCTATCATAGTTTTCAGTTTGATTTTGATAATTGGACTAAGGCTAGTGGCTTTGAGTTTAATTCGGAGGCATCAGGTGTCTATTAAAAACCTTGATCCCTACACAAGTAATATGCCTCTCTGGTTACGGGATGCAGCTAATAAATTAAACGAACTTATTCTCTACAACAACGGTGTTAAATCTGTAATTAACGTAAACAGCAATCACACTTTAGGTAGAAATGAAACCTTTATTTTATTTGCAACCGCTGGCAACACATTAACTTTAGCTGGCGAAAAAGATATAGGAAGACGAGTAATACTTAAAAACAAGGCACACGGTGGATCTAACACAATATCAGGTCAAATTGATGGTAGTACCTCAACTACGCTTTCGGGTAGCTATGGTAGTTTACAAATAATAAGCGATGGAGTTCAATGGTGGTCATATTAAAGGTATTAGAGTACCTTTACCTTAGTCACAAAATAGTATATAATGTCTTGAAGGATTGATTTAATGGCACGAGATTATACCACATACGACAATAACATAAGAAACGAGCTTGGCTCTTATCTTAGAAATCCTACTATGGCACAGCCCAGAGTAAACCAATACGTGCAACCTCCTAGATTAAATTCAGATGTAAGTGATTTAGGAAATTATGCTAATATGGCTAGTGACCTAAATAATGTATGGAATACAGGATCTAGTATTAGTGGTTTAGGCGGCCTTTCCAACGCAGGAGCTAATACAGCTATAGCAAACACTATGCCTACTTTAAATACATCTGGTTTAACTATGGGTAATGGTGGTATCAATAGCATATCAGGTATGAACCCATCCAGCATAGGTATGAACCCTGCAAGTAATGTTTCCTTAAATAACTTTGCTGGTGCTAGTAAAATGCTTCCTATGGCAGCTATTTTAGCTATGGGTGCGTTTGGTATGCCTAGTGGTAAAGCTAACATTGAAAAGATTAATCGGGAACGCAGAGACAACATCATAGAACAAAAAATTAATCCCTTCACTGGTATGATGGAGGGCATGTCTGGTATGTCTAACACAGATCTATTAGAAAGCCAAAGGCCACCTCAAACACCTTGGGAGGCTGAACAGGCTTATATTAGGGGTAAGGAATTAGGATCTTATAGAGGACAAGGTACAGGCGGTGGTGGCGATCAAGACTACGAAGTTGACTCGGCACGGCAACAATGGGAAATGAACCCTGAGCGAGATAGAATAAATAGCGAGTTTCTAGCTCAAGGCAACAACTCAAAATGGTACAATCCTGACATGAGCCGCACAGATTACATGGGTGAGGCGTATGCTAACTCCCCTGGGTTAACAAAATTAGCTGATGCCTCTAGAAACTTCTTTATTCCAGGCACAACAATACCTTTAGGTCATGACAATCCAACACAGGCCGCTGTAGCACAATACCAAGACTATACAGGCAATCCACAGGACTTTGTTCCTGATGTTGGAAGTAATGTTCCTTCTACTCAGCCTACAGTAGAGCAGCCTGGACTATTTGGTGGAGAGCAACCAACTAGGCAAGGCAATATTTACGGTAGTGACAACAGACAAACATATAACGGCAAAGATTTATATGCCGATCAAACTCTATACAATTCTAAAAAATACAAAGGATACTAAAGATGGCAATGGACTGGGGCAAAATTTTTGATACTGGAACAAAGTTACTAAGCACAGCAGGAACATTTGCTGGTGGACTTTCTGGCACTGGCCTATTTGGCACTCCAGGTGACACTTCAACAGTTACCAAAGAAAGTGGACCTTGGAAGCCAGCCGAGCCTTATATGCTTGATGTAATTAAACAGTCACAAGATTTATATCGTTCTGGTCAGGGGTCTGAGTATTACCCAGGATCTACGACAACTCCAATGGGCTTCGATACTTCCGAGGGCTATAATCAAGTACGTCAACGTGCTATGGACGGGTCACCATTAATGGATCAGTCAAAAGCTGCACTGTCACAAATAATTGAGGGGCAAGAAAATCCCTACCTAGATAGAATGTATGACCGTGGTGCTGGCAAACTTTCTGATAACATGAAGTCACTGTATAGCAAAGGTGGTCGCTATGGCTCTGACACTATGGCTAAGAACACAGGCGAGGCACTAGGAAACTATGCAACAAGTCTCTATGGTGGTGCTTATGAGAATGACGCTAATCGTAGAATGAACGCCATTGCAAGAGCGCCATCATTTGCACAGGCTGACTATGATGATGCAGGAATGCTACTAGGTGTAGGTAAGGGAGTTGAGGGCTATCAGCAACGTGAGATAGATGCCGATAAAGCTAGGTTTGATTTTGAACAACAAAACCCATACGACAGACTTGCCAATTACAGCAACACAGTAGGTAATATTGGTAAGGCAGGAGCTTACAGTAACCAAACAAATAATACTCAACCTGGAGCGACAAGTGTAATAGGTGATGTTGGTAGTGTTTATGGTGCGTACAATGACATATGGAATCCAGACGTGACTGCAACAGATCAAGCTGCTAACACTGCTAGTTGGAATCAAATGCAACAGCAAAACCCGTGGTTATAGGCTACAATATAGAGGAATAAATTAATGCCAGGATTATTTGGATCTAAACAAAACCCCAAGACTAGAGAGATGTTTGCTCGTATGTCTGCTGGTGAGAGATTTGGTCAGGCAGTAGGTAATGCTAATCAATCGCAAATAACACGTGACGCTGATGCTGTAGAACTTGAGCGTCAACGAGGTATGGATGATCTTAAAACGCAAGTATCGCAAGCACAGATTAGAAATTATGATCGAGGCTCTCCTAGTTCTTCATTTACTGAGGCTCAATTTTTGTTTCCCGATGACGTTGATCAACAACGCCAACACGTAATGAATAAATTTAACCAAGGTAATCCGTCAGGTCAAAATGAATTTGCGTATGTACAAACACTTAATCCTGCACAAAAAGAAGAATATTTCAGATTGAAAAGAGCAGCGGTAATACGAGACACAGGACGAGGAATTGAACGTTTTACTCCTGGTAGTGATGAAGGAGTAGTTCTACCAGGATCAAGTACAAAAGACCTAAGAACAAATGAGGTAGACACCCAAACAGATTTATTAGAAAATGAAGCTGAAATCAAAAGAAACCAAGACGCACTTAATGAGAGTATGGCTGCCTACACCAATATTAACACAGGAAGAATGGCTATTAATAAGGCTATTGGATTTATTGATGCAGGGGCGAAGACAGGTGCAATTACTAATCTGTTCCCTTCTTTGACAGCCGCAACTATTTCTTTGCAAGATGTACAAAAGAATATGGGTCTTGATGTAGTTGGAAATGTGACGTTTGGTGCTTTGTCTAAAGGTGAGCTAGATCTTGCTCTAGATGTTGCCCTTCCTACAGATTTGACTCCTGTGGCCCTCCGTGCTTGGTTAGTTGAAAAACAAAGAGTACAAGAAATTTTAGCTAGTTATCAGCTAGAAGCAATACGTTTCATCCGTAACGGAGGTAGTGTAGCTGATTGGGTTCTGCAAAATGAAGGAACAATGGTTGATGATGTAAACCCAGATAAAAATAAAGATGACAAAATTATAATGTGGGGCGATATAGATGACTGACACGTACACAGTTAAAATGCCTGACGGTTATGTTATGAAGGGTGTTCCTATAGGAACATCTAAATCTGACATTATGGCAAAATATCAACAACAGAGACAATCTGAAATAACAAGCCAATCTTCTAATAGCACAATAGTTGATAATTCAACTATGCCTTTATCTCAACAAGGACAGGGTCAAACTAGTTTTATTAATCAGGATGATCAAAGATATGTAGGCTCGGCAAAACCAGAAACGAGTTTTTGGGATGGTGTCTTAGACAAAACAGTAGATACAAGTGCTAATCTTGCTCGGATAATGGGTTCAAATTTAAGTGCGCCTGGTATGAGAAGAGGCAAGCATATTGAAGGTTATTCTAGTAAACCAACACCAAGTATTAACAGTATAGTTGAACAGAAAAATAATTATTTGCAGCAACAAGCATTAAAAGGGCAAGTGCCATCTGGTTTAGGGAAGTTTACTGGTGAAGTAGTAGGTTCACTTCCTGCTTTACTAGCTGCTGGTACAAACCCATACTTGGCTGGCGGTGCAAGTGCAATGGCTATTTCTGATGCAGATAATCCACTTGATTTAGCAAAAGATACTGGTTTAGGTGCTATTTTTGGAAAAATTGGTGACAATGTTGTTGGTAATTTAGGAAAATTTGTTGCACCTAAATTAAATCGAGGCGCTCAAGCATTAAAAGACATGGGTGTAAATAGCACTATTGGTCAAATGATGAGTGGTAAAATTAAAACTTTTGAAGATCAATTAATGTCAATTCCTTGGGTGCGAGGTGCTATAGTTGATCGCAGAGAAGAAGCAATGTCCCAATGGACTAGGGCGATATATAATGATGTTTTAAAGCCTCTTAATATAAAATTACCAGAAGATATGCCACTTGATGATACTGCTTATAAATATGTCGATGCTAAAATAAGTGCGCTTTACGATGATATTATTCCCGACTTAAAGTTTAGTGGTGATGAAGAGTTATTTAACAAAATGGGTGAAATGTTAAAACTGTCAATATCTGCTGATGGTAATAAAAAGGCGATGAACCGTTTACAAAATGTTATTAAAGGTGAGATACTGCCTAGATTTAGTTCCTCTACAGGAAAAATGACGGGGTCGTCTTGGAAAGAATTAGACGGAATACTTGCTAAAGATATTAGGGATTTTCGAGGCAAAGGCAAAGCGGGGGATGATATTTACGCAAACGGTTTAGAAGAAATGCGTAGTTTAATGCGTAGTGCAATGCATAGAAGCAATAAAGGCACGGATTTAGGCAACAAAGTCTTAGCTGCTAACACAGCTTACGCAAGGAAAATACCCGTTAGAAATGCCGTTGGCTCTTCTAATTTCTTTGGTGAATTTACGCCACAACAACTTATTTCTGGCTCAAAGGTTGGCTTATCAAGAGATGCAAAAGCTAAAGCACAATTTAGCGCACAAAACCTAGGGTATGCTGGCAAACAATTAATGAGCAATACACCTAATTCTGGAACTGCTGAAAGATTGTTAATGAGCGGTTTACTATTGGGCGGTGGTGGTGCTACAGGAGCAGCAGCAAGTAATGATGAGAATGGTGGTAACCCTTGGCTTACTGGAGGTTTAGGCACTCTCGGTGCATTAGCTGTTCCAAGAGCCGCATACTCTAAAGTCGGACAAAATGCTATGCGTGGTTTGTTTGGTCGTGGCACACAGTCACCATTCTTGCAAGCAATGCGACAAAAATTGCAGGGGGCAAAAACTCCAGCAGCAATATTGAGTGGTAGACAATCTCCCGACACATTAGATCAACTTGGATTATAAGTTTAAACGCTTAATTATAAGGTAAATAAAATGGCTATATCAGGTTACGACATAACAGCAGCAAACAACACGCTGACACCTCCTAACGGAGCGCCTGAGGGCATGGCGCCTTCTGCTGTAAACAACATACAACGTCAACAAATGGCTAATGACCGAGCGCAATGGAATACAGCCGAGTGGTTTGAGTATTTAGACGGCACTCCTAACGGAACTGTTACTTATGTTGCTAACAATCAATTTAAGATTACAGGTCAAGACGCTACTGCTCATTACCATGTTGGACGCAAACTTAAACTTGTAGACGCAGTTCCGCTTACTACTTACACATCTATTACAGCCTCATCATACGGTAGTGGTGCGACACTAATTACAGTTTCATCTACTGCATTAACTAATGTTGCAATTACTGCATATGCAAGTATTTTGTCGGCTATTAATGGTGCTGGCGGTGGTCTAGGTATTGATGACCAGGCTACCTCTACACAATTAACAATTACTGATAGTGCCAGTACGTTTGCAAATACCATAACTGGTAATGGATCTGGTGTGACAACTATCAATGGTTCAAACATTACAACTGGAACTGTAGCTTCTGCAAGAATACCTACACTTAATCAAAGTACAACAGGATCTGCCGCAACATTAACAAACCCCAGGACAATCGCTGGTGTGGCCTTTGATGGATCTGCTAACATTGCACTAGACAACGCAAATATCACAAATGGTGCTGGTTACACAACTAGTGCTGGCAGTATTACTGCTGTTGTTGCTGGTACGGGTTTGTCAGGTGGTGGCACAAGTGGTTCTGTTACTCTTAATACAGATGGCACAGGATCTGCTGCAACATTGACAACTGCAAGAACTATTGCAGGGGTGTCGTTTGATGGATCAGCTAATATATCTTTAAATAATAACGCTATTACAAATGGTGCTGGTTATGTATCGGGATCAATGGGCGAGGACGCTAAAACTGTAAGTACGGCTGCTGCTAGTGGAACTCCTGCTGACGGTGACGTATGGTTTAGGTACACTGCATAATGACTGTTGAAACCAAAGTAGGTGTTGGCGGTGCATGGAAAGATTTACAGTCTATCCAGATAGGTGTTGGCGGTGCATGGAAAGATGTTAGCGAAATATATGTTGGTGTTGGTGGTTCTTGGAAGCTAACTTATAATTCATTTGCAGCCTCACTGACTGGCACGTTTAATACATTATATGACCAAGATATTTTCACTACATACACTAGTACCACATCTATTACCGTTAATATTTCTGATGCAAGCACACTGGCCGTGACGGCTGGAGGCTCAGGCAGTTCTGTTGGTCTACAGAAGAATGGTTTCGGCCCATTCTCAAGCAGCCAAACTTGTTCTGACGGTGACACTTTAAAAGCTCAATTAACCACTGGAGGCTCTTCAGCCTCCACATACACTTGTACTGCAACTATGGGTTCATACGGCAGCAAAACGTACACAGTATTTACGGCATAAGGAATAAAAAATGGATAAAATTAAAACTTTCGTTAACGGACTTGGAGACTACAATCATCTTTTTATTGGTTTAGTTGTCATGGTTTGTTGTTCAATTATACCAGCACTATTACCCTTTGCTGCTACATTTGTATCTGCTTTCTATTTAGGAAAAGAGCATCGTACTTATATTGGTATGGGTGAGCTACGTTCATTTCAAATGAATATGTGGAGTAGACATGACAGAAGACAGACTATTTTTGTGTGGGTTGGTGTTTGGCTTTATGTATTGTTATTTAATCTATTTTAAGGACAGATGATGACCAACGATCCTATTAGCATTGAATTTATGAAGTGGATGTGGTCACTTTTAAGTATTCCATTATGGTTTTTATTTAAGAAATCAGGCGAGCTTACCACCGCACTCTCTAACCACAAGTTATACGCTGCAAACAACTACGTTAAGCACTCCGAACTTAAAGACATGGAAGTAAGAATTTTAGCAGCTATCGGTGACTTGAAAGAAGATATTAAAAATAAAGCAGATAAGTAATGGGTGATTTAAGTTTAAATCTAAGCCGCCATGAATTTGCATGTCAATGTGGTTGTGGCTACGACACTGTAGATTTTGAATTGGTTACTGTTGTTCAGGAGGGGTGCGAATATTTTGATACAACCGTAACTATTAATTCTGGCGCTCGATGTGTAGCGCATAATACAAACATTGGTGGTCATCCTAGATCTAAACACACGATTGGTAAGGCTGCCGATGTAGTATATAAAAATGTCAAGCCGCATTTAGTTGCTGCATATTTTGAAAGAGTTTACACCAATAAATATGGCATTGGAACGTACAAAAATTTTACTCATATTGACGTACAAAGTAAATGCAAGAGATGGAACGGATAAATGGCTATACCATTCATAGGCGACATACTAGAGACTGTAGGCAATTTAGCTGGCAAATTTATTAAAGATAAGGATGCGGTTGAGAAATTTAAACACGAAGTAAATATGTCTTTAACTCAACTAGATCTTGCACAGATAGAAGTTAATAAAGTAGAGGCCGCTCACGCTTCAACCTGGGTATCTGGGTGGCGACCATTTATTGGATGGGTGGCTGGACTAGCATTGGCCTTAGAATTTCTTGTACGTCCTATCGCACAGTGGGTTCTTGACATATTAGGTTATGCCGTCCAACTACCAAACATTGACAACCAAGAACTATACCCAATTTTAATGGGGCTTTTAGGGCTTGGCACACTCCGAACATACGAAAAATTTAAAGGCGTTGCTCGCTCTTAGTTCTGTTGTGCTGTGGTATCATATCCATTAACTGCTCAATCGGTAATACAATTTCATTTTGCATTGAGTAGTTCTTTATTTTATCTAAATACTTTGATGGTAGATAGACACCACGATGCCTTTTGTGGTGCAATGTTCGTATGGTTTGACTACAACAACCAATAATTTGAGACACTTTTTCAAATCCACCAAGATCCTTAACAACTTGTTTTATAATTGTCCCGTTCTCAATTTCTTTTTTAATAGCTTCTTGCCAGGTTTCACGCTGCCTAACACCATTCCCATTAACATAGTTATGATGATCTTTTCCCTGCTTGTAGTGTTTCTTAACCACGTCTTTTGGAGCAGTTTTGGTAATTGTATCTACATCCTCCCTGATGGGTGTTGGTATCCATCCGACTGGTGTCTTCATGTTTAAGGCAAACTTTACGTGATTTTCGTATGCAGTTTCAACACCTAAGTTAATAAAATTTTGCACTTCTACTGTGCCAAACCGATATTTTCTTAGTTTATCTTTTAAAGCATTATGTGTCATTTCTTGTAAGCACATTTGCTCTATAATTATTTCACTCTTTAACATTTATATCTCCTTGTTTTAACTTAATCAGGTATGTGTTTTTCAGGCCACTGTCTCATAGCTTCGGCAGTACTTTTAGCAGAAATAATCTTCTCAGCATTACACCCTGATGCCTCGGCAAAAGATGCCCATAGGTCTACTAGTTGACTGCTTAATGGATCTTGCCCTCGTAAAGTAAATGACGGCTCAAACTTCTGGCCCTCACAAGTCACATGAACACAATTTAACGGCTTGCCATCGTTCCCATACTCCAGGCGTAACAAAATGTCGTGTGTCTGTAACAGTGGTACGGCATCGTGTAGACTGGCACGCTGGTGGTCGCTGTCTGCATCCATAATTCTAATAAATTGGATTTTATGTGTCATAGTAGTTCCTTTCGTTGTTTTATTGTTCTAGTATAATTAATCGTGTCAAAAAGTAAAGGTTATTTAAAATGTCGCACATTCACTCTATACAAATGCCAATACCACCATCCGTAAATTCTCTGTGGAGGATCTCAGGTAGACGCATGTATCGCTCCAAGAAATACATGGAATGGATTGCTGATTGTACGGCCCATATAAAGTACATTAAACAGCCCATGATAGATTATCCATTTGACATCGAGATAGTCGTTGGACGGCCCTCTAAGAGACGTATGGACATAGATAATAGGGCAAAGGCAGTAATGGATATTTTAGAGCATTTATCTATCTTTAAAGATGACTGTCTTGCAAACAAAATAACTATGCAATGGTCAAATCAAATTAAGCACTGTGAGGTCAAGATTTGGAAATCCAATCTTGATAGCTCTCTGTAGCCACATCAAACAAATTTAAGTCATATTGCTTCGTAAACTTCTCATGACCTAACATATGTATGCCTAATAACCCCTGGTGATGTTCTGGGCATAACGGTGTGACCAACAAATGATTTCTCTGAATACGTCCTTTGCCTTTTGTAGTTACATGATGAATGCTTGCTTCTCCCTCACAAACTAAGCAGCCTTTCTCCCTCAACCAAGAATGATATTTCTTTTCCTTGGCGTTGGGAGTAGGGCGATACTTCTCTTTAATGCGTCCATGCTTTGGAGCTTTAGGTCTCATTGCATGGACGCTATATTTTCAGGTGTCATCCAATATTTTTTAAACTTGCTTTTACGACCTGAATATGTAGTGCGTGAGACAAATTCATCATCAATGACGTAACCCATAGATCTAATCTCGCTTATTCTGGCTGGTGCTTTCATGTTGCCTGTTTCGGTAAAAATACTTAGGCGTGACACTTTGCGGCCCTTCATAAGTTGGTCAATTATATATTGTGTATCTGTCATAGTAGTTTCCTATTGTAAGTGTTGATCTTCTGGGTGCGGTAAATTAATTCCATGTTCAGCAGCCATAATACTGACTTGCTCCATATATTCTGACATAGCTTTTTTGCCAATGGTTGAAATGGGTTGGATGTATGATTTGTCTTGACCTTTTTTATTCGTGTAACATACAGGCGTTAAAAACAAATCTCGCAACATACTATCCTGGGTAACTTTGTGATTGCCCGTATGTCTGCACATAATATCTATCCACTTCCAATACAAACGCTTTTGTGCTGAAGTAGACGTGGGATCATATTTTTCTACAATCACCTCTAAGATAGGTGGAGAAGTTTCCCCCTCCACCATCTCTTTTAATTTTGCCACTAACTTGACAATATCGTAGGCATCACGAATAATCATTACTGATCCTCGACACGTTTTGCTGCTCGTTCGATGGCAGCTTCCATTGGCTCAAACCAATCAGGCAAATCAATTTGACACTGCTTGCGAATGTCACTTGACTGCTTCATTAGCTCCTGCATACTTCCGCTGTCTTCAACAGAATTAATATCACCGTTAAAAGCTCTGAGCTGCGTTTTTAGTGCGTGCTTCTTAATAGGTCCAACCCACTCTGCCTCTGGCTCTGCCGCAACATGGTCAATATTTTGACGCTCTGGATCGTCACCAGTCTCTAAGCAAAATGTTTGTAGAAAAGCATACTTCTTAGCATAGGAAAATGCTTTGCCTGGACCTTTATCCTGTGGGTCAACTCCATAACCAAAAACATTGACAGACACCTTGTCGCTAGGGTCGTCAATATTATGAAAGTTTACAACAAGGTCTACCTCGGTGCGATTTCCGTCCTGATTATGATTGGCGACAGACGCAAGAACAGTAATGCCATGCGTGACCAAGTGAGGTCTAACGGCAGCCGTCACTGCATCGTGCGACACAAATTTATACTGATTGTTTACTTTTTTATCTTCTTTTTGAACGTATGCAATGTCCTGCATAACTGCGTTAATACGCTGATGAATATTTAATGATTTAGTCATTTTCACTTCTCCATTTGCCAGTTTCTACAATGCGAACACACATTGCCTCCACAATATTAGCTGCATCAAGATCTCCACAATCTTCGCTGTGATCAAAAGACAATTTGTCTAATATCCTAAATAGTGCCGCTAACTCTACACCTGATACGTCTATATTTAATTTACCTACGCCATTTTTTACAACTTTAGTCATTGTTTTCTCCTAAAATATTAAGTTTAAAATTACCATAAAAATAGCTAACCATATACTGGCAGCTACAACGTGCTTAACCTTGACAAAGTATCCATCCATCAAGTGAATTAAATCTGTCTCTTATACACATCTCCGAGCCCACGAGAC
>OJDN01000402.1_pt1 | contig 15614 bp, 18 predicted proteins | sample 1592731 | NCBI WGS metagenome assembly OJDN01 (sample SAMN05416881, study PRJEB24817) | seawater metagenome | isolation source: Sea water | place: Canada:Atlantic | collected 2013-11
TCTACACACTGCATATCGTCGGCAGCGTCAGATGTGTATAAGAGACAGCACTTATAGACCTTGGCATGCATATTATACTAGGCCTGTTTATACTAGTTGTGTAGTTTATGATTATCCATATAGAAGATATTACCACCCAACTCGATATAGTTATAAAGAGCATAATAATTATTATTCAAACAGAGGTAGATCAAATGTTTCTTATGCAAATGGTAGAAGAAATTTCAATAAACCAGGAAGCAGAAATCATTACAAAGTTGGAAAATCTGAGGTCAACAAAGATTATAAGCCTAACAGAAGAAATACTGCTGTAGTTCAAAATTCTCGAAGAGATAATTCTAGTGAAAGTAATAGCCTTTCTAGAAGGTCTAAAAAAAGCTCTAATACAAACAATAATAATGCTAGTACAAGAACTGTTTCAAATACAAGACCGGTTATTAGTTCTAAACCAGCAGCAAATGCGAGACCTTCTGTGAATACTACTAAAAGAAACACAAATCAACATAGTAGAAATAGCAATACTAACAAAGCATCAAAGTATGTAAATAACATAAATGGTTCAAAAAGAATAGCATCAAATTCGTCAGAAAAATCTGCTGGTAATCGTAAAATGATCGCTAGCAGGAATATAATAAAAAAAAGAGGGAGAGGATTATAAAAATTTGGTTAGTTAGTTTGAAACTTCTCTTATATAGAACTGTATAATGGGAGTTTTTTTATTTAATATTTAACAGTAAACTACTTAAACTTTTAGTCAGTTCCCTCCTACTATATTGTTCTGTGTTATGGGAGTTAATATTTAAATTAGCTTTTGAGTAAGCTTCGTAATAAAATTGAACATCGACATATTGACCGAGAAGAAGTTGGAATAATGATTTTTGGAGAATGTCAAGCACTACTCTACAATTATGAAAATACCCTAATTGATTTTTTTGGAGAAGAATGGAAAAGAAAGATAATTGATAAAAAATTTAAAAAGAAATAAGACTTTTAATTACATTCAAGGAATTAAATAACTTGTCAAAAAGCACTAAAGACAACACCGTGTATAATTAATTGCTAGTTTCTAGCCTATTTACGAAAATCTTCGCGGATTTTCTAGTTGGTTTTGTATTTACTAAATTAGTCGCTTAAACATACAAAAAATCATACACAAACACGTGGGCAAACATAAGATAAAACCTTACCTATTTTAAAAAAAAAGAATATGAAAAAAATAATTTTATTTTTAGCAGTAGCATTATTTACTAAGATTGCTAATGCCCAGGAACACAAAGAATATTATGACAATGGAAACCTTAAAATTATTGGTAACTATGATGTTAATAAAAAACAAACAGGAGTATGGAAATACTACTATGAAAATGGGCAGTTAGGAATCGTTGGTCATTATAAAAAGGGAAAAGAAACAGGAGAGCTGAAAAAGTATTACGAAAACGGTCAGATAAAGGAGGTTGGAAGTTATAAAGACGGTAATGATACAGGTGAATGGAAAAATTATTTTAAAAATGGTCAATTATATTCAGTTGAGATGTACGAAAATGGAAAGAAACATGGAGAGTGCAGATACTATGAAAAAAGTGGTCAATTAGAATTTATTTTTAACTATAAAGATGGGCGTAAACATGGTAAAATTAGAGAATTTCATTCAAATGGGCAGTTGTTATCAGTCGAGTACTTTGAAGATGACTATGGTGTAAACATGAATAGTTGGAAATATTATGACGAAAATGGAATTGAACAAAATTAACGTTTGCCAACAAAGTATATAATTCATTGCTAGGTAGTGTTTACTTGCGAAAGTCCTAGCGGACTTTCTATCTGTGATTTATTTGCTAAATTAGGTGCTTAAAACACGCCACTAATCATACACAAACACGTTGGGTGGCATTAAAAAACACTACTCATCTTAATTTCCCCGTAAATTTATATCTTTGATAGAAAAAACATGATAACACTTTTTGCATATTTGTTTTTTGCATTGTTTGTTTCATTTGTATGTTCTATAATGGAAGCAGTATTGCTTTCAACCCCGCATTCCTTCCTGATTGTTAAACATGAAAATGGGAATCTTTGGGCTAAAACATTTATTGATTTTAAAAACAACATCGACAAACCCTTATCCGCAATTTTATCACTTAATACTGTTGCCCATACAGTTGGTGTGGCAGGGGTTGGAGCCCAGGCAGTAAAGGTATTTGGAGAAGCATCTTTTGGAATTGTATCAGCAATCTTGACTGTTTTGATTTTACTTATATCCGAAATTATTCCAAAGACTATTGGTGCCAGATATTGGAGAAATTTAGCAATGATTTCTTCTTCAATTATAAAAGGCACGATAATTATTACCTATCCATTAGTTGTAATTTCAAGTATTATTACGAAAATGATTTCAAAAAATCGACAAGAACAAATAACAAGTAGGGAAGAAATTGCCGCATTAGCTAGTATTGGTACTGATGAAGGAGTTTTCATAGAAAAAGAACACAAAATAATTCAGAATTTACTAAGGCTCAGAAATGTTAAAGTAAAAGAAATAATGACTCCAAGAGTTGTTGTAGCTGTTGCAGACGAAAAACTATCATTAGAAGAATTCTTAAAAAATAAAGACTATTTAAAATTCTCACGAATACCAATATATACAGAAAATGATGAAAATATAACAGGATATGTATTTAGACAGACCGTTTTTGAAAAACTTGCGGAAGACCAACATGAATTAAAACTGAAAGATATTAAACGAGACATTGTTATAGTTCCAAATTCCATCGTACTATATACTTTATGGGAAAAACTTTTAGAAAAAAAAGAGCATATTTCCTTAATCGTAGATGAATACGGCGGTTTGGATGGAATTGTAACAATGGAAGATATTATTGAAACATTGCTTGGACTTGAAATAATTGATGAAAAAGATACTATAACTGATATGCAAAAATATGCAAGAGAAAGGTGGAAAGAAAGACAAACTAAATATGATTTACTAAACAAATTAAATAAAGAGGACGAATAAAAAACGCCTCCTAACAATTGCTATAACAAGTAACCTCGTTTTGGCTTCGTTAAGAAAATTAAAAAATTGACTTTAGCTTAATCGAAAGGTAATCGCTATTTTACAAGCTGCGAGCCATATACAAAAACGTTAGGTAATATTAAAAACACTAATAACTGCTGAAATAATAAATTCTACACCAATTGCAATAACAATAAAACCAATAATTCTTGATAATGCATTTATTCCAGAAGCTCCAAGTATTTTGACAATATAAAATGAACTTTTCAATATTAAATATATACATATTGTAGATAATACAATTGCTCCACTTATAATTAACATACTATTTAATCCTTCAAGCTCCTGATTGTAAGTTATTAATAATGACATTGTTCCTGGGCCAGCTATCATAGGCATTGCTAAAGGAGTTAATGAAATATCAGATCGAGTTTCAATATCTGTTTTTACTTTCTCTTTTTTTATCCCTTTATGCTTATTAAAATCTCCCGTCAACAAAGCAAAACCTGATGAAACAATAATTAGTCCTCCTGCAATTTTTAGCGAATTCAATGTAATTCCAAAAAATAGCAAGATGTACTTTCCAGTAAAAAATGAGATGAGTAATATTATTAATACATTTAAGGATGTCCAAAATGCTATTTTATTTCGCTCCAACCTATTTTTATCTTCTGTTAAACCAACAAATACAGGTACTGTGCCAAAAGGATTCATAACAGAGAATAATGCTGCAAAAATCAGTGTAAATAATTCCATTTTTTTTATTACAAAGATTAATATTTTTGACTTTTTTTAAATGAAATCTATGTAAAGTTTATATTAAAAAACAGAGTAAAAATAAATAACACTACCTAACAAAGTTCAAAAAATAAAGGTTTTAGTGCTTAAACCAAAGTTCAGAGCATTGAACAAAGACCACAAAATTTTTAATTTTGAATAGTTATTTAAAAAGGTAAAATTAAAAAATTCGCTAAGTGTTAAACTGAAAAGTTCGTGTTTAAAAACCCCTTACTATTCTTACACAACAACATTGGCAACAAGCTGACCAAATCAAGAAAATGAAATTCTTAATTTGGACATTATTACGATTTACCAACATTACGATTGCTCAATCGAATGAAAAGTTTCTGACTGACTTTTTGCTTGAAAGTGAACTGAATTCAAGACCCATTTTGAATTAGTAATTTCAAAACTTGACAAAAATGAAGTCTTTGAGCTTGAGAAAATGAAAAAGGATTTAAATTTGGGGATCCAATAAGATATAGAAGAATTGAATGCCCCAATTTTGAAGGAAAATAAAACTATTTCAATACCAAAGACAATAAAAACATTAAAGTTTTATCATTTAATTAGAAAACCTTCAAAAAAACAAATTTTGGACCTAATTTAAAAATAGAAAAAGATTTAGAAAGTAAATTCAATGAAAAATTTGAACTTGTACTAAAAACGTTAAATGGTATTTTAGGTGTACCAATTCAGAATGTTACGGAGGAAAGTGGAAGAAGAAAGATTAGATGGAAAAATGAACAAGGGATTAATGCATATATATTTAATTTTAGTAGTAATCGAGAGATAAGATTATACGTTTACAAAGAGTAAAACTGGCTACAACACTTTATATAGCTTTACTTTATTCTATTCCTACTGCAATCCTACTGCGCTTTTATGTTTTCTATACCCTTCTTGTTGCGACTAGGGATAACAATTCTATTTTAGTTAACTGGTGTTTTTTGAATTACTATATAGTGTCATGAATATTGATAAATTATTAGAAAAAAGACTTAAAAAAGGAGTAGGAATTAATTAAAATGAAATTAACAAAATGAGCAAAAAAATAACATTTACGGGAGGGTTTGGAGAATATTTTATTATGTCTTTAGGATTACTCCTATTATCGGTGATCACACTTGGAATAGCACTTCCATATTGGGTTTATTGGTCTTTTAAATACTTTTTCACAAAGCTTGAAATAGATGGGAAAAAAGTAGTTTTCATAGGGGGGTTTGGAGAATATTTTGTCATGTCTTTAGGATTACTCTTGCTATCAGTAATCACGTTTGGTTTAGCTTTTCCATATTGGACTTATTGGTCATTCAAATATTTCTTTACAAGAATGGAAGTTCAAGAATAAAAGGCCCATAACATTGTATATATAAAATATCGGCTTAAACACTTAATCAAAAGACATATAATAAAGTTCAGCTATAGGTTGAAAAATTAGTGCGTATAAATCCGATACTTTTCATATACAAGCACGTTATAAAACATTATATATCACACCGTTTATTTATAAAAACATAATATTTTGGTATGGTTTTTGTCTTTTTAACCGAAAAATCAGAATCATGAAAAAAACTCCTTTTCTATTATTTTTATTTATTTATCTTTCTGTTCAAGGTCAGAATAGCAATATTCTTACCAATGTATCTAACATGAGTAAATACAGTAAAAACATTGGAGCTATTTATAATATTAAAGTTACTGGGAGTAAATACGGCCGTTTATATGGAGGTTACGATGGTGTCTATACAGATGATTCTAAATTAGCTGTCGCAGCTGTTCATTCTGGATTGTTGTATGTTGGGGAGACTAAAACGCTAAGGGTAAAAATAGTGCCAGGTCAGAATAGATATTTAGGAATTAAAAAAAATGATCTTCGATCAAATTATTACGGTGCTTGGACCGGTAGTTACTATTTTGTTGACCAAATCATTAAAACAAATAACAATGTTACATACAACCAAAATACAAATTACTTTAAATACAATGCTGGCAAGCGATCAAAAGACTTAAACTTAGATTGTAATATTACAAATGGAACGCTACAAAAAATCATCCTAAGAAAACGTGAAATTGTCTTCAAAATAGATAGTAGAGGAGAAATTTCTGATATTATTATTTTCAATACTGAAACAGACGCTTCAAGATATATGCTAGGATACATAAGAAAACCCAGAGAAGTTTTAAAAGAAGGCAATATTACGATTTATACTAATGATCTTAATTTCGTGAATTATCATGACGGAAGTAAATACTCAGGGTACGTAGGAAAACTAAAATCCTTTAACAAAATAGCTTTAACCTATTTTCCTGATTATGCTATAAACAAAGGCTTTAAAAGGAAACTAAAATCTATTGGATATTTGGACATAGAGTACCATGGTTCCTATCTAACAAAGGGCTATACTGGAAAAATAAAATCTATAGGAAATACAAATTTCTTCTATTATGGAAGTAAAACAGACTTTTTCAATGGCTATGGGGGAAAACTAAAATCTATAGGGAAAATAAACTTTCGTTATATTGGAGATTATAAGTCTTTTGGGAATAAAGGAAAACTAATATCTATAGGCAACATAAAATTTAGATACTATTTAGATAACTGGCGTGATGAAGGGCATAAAAACAAATTTCGATCTAAAACTGGTATAGATAAAAGATTCTCGATATTCTAAAAAAGTATAGAAAAGCATATTCGATCTTTGGGAATAATTAAAAAAGGATAAAATGAAGCTTAAAATTAGAACAATGACAAAAAATATTTTTGTATTAGTACTTTTAACGACACTACTATTTGGTTGTCGTGAAGATGATTCAACTAAACCAGATGATAAGGATGAGTACAATTGCATTAATACAAATCACTCTGGCTATACAACAATTGTACATGAAGGAGTAACTAGAGAATACATCTTGTATATACCTACATCATATGACAGCAATACACCTAGCCCATTGATAATTAATTTTCATGGTTATGGAGGTTGTGCCTCAAATTTTTCAAGCGAAGTTGGTGATTTAAATTCGTTGGCTGACAGTGAAAATTTCGTTGTAGCATACCCTCAGGCTATTGTTGGCGAAAAAGGAGATGTATACTGGAATCCAGAAGACAACGGAATTCAAAACATAGAGGAAAATGATGTTTTTTTTACAGAGCAGCTCATCGAAGATATTAGCAATGAATACAATGTTAATTCATCCCAAGTATATGCAACAGGGTATTCCAATGGAGGTATGATGTCTTATGGTCTTGCATGCTCTAAAGGAGACCTAATTGCCGCAGTAGGAATTATGTCAGGAATCATGCTGGAACAAACTTGCGATGTAAACGAGTATACCTCGGTCATACATTTTCATAGTACTTCTGATTACGTACTCCCTTACAATGGCAATCAGGATTATCAATCCGTTTCCGATGTGGTGAATTTCTGGTTAAGTCATAATGGCATTCCAGCTTCCAATCTCGTTACAACAGAGTTCAATGATGGTGAGATGGTACGTGAATCGTATACAGGTGGAAACGAAAATACATCAGTTGTGTTATATACAGATTACGAAGAACAGGGTATAGGTGGTCATGTATGGTTTAGTAGTGATATAGACGGAAACAGTCCAAATCAAATACTATGGGATTTTTTGTCCTCTTACTCCCTTGATGATTAGAATTCATATTTCACTTATAAAAATATTGATTTAACAACATTACCTCAAATATTTGAGCTTGGAAATTGAAGTATACTCTAAAATTTGGATTCATTTAAATAATCTCATTAATTACAATTGATTTACCATTAAAAGAAATCATATCCTTTTCTTGTTTTCCTAACAGTAATTTACCAATTGGTGAAGATACAGAAATAGCAAAATAACTTTTATCTGCAACCCATAGTTGACCTGCAGAAAGACTTAAAAAGTACTGTACCTTATCTGTAATAATAATGCTTCCTAAACAGGCGTTTTTTGATGATTTTAAAACATCTATTTTCGATAATACAACTTTCATTTGAGTAATTCCCACCAATTGCTGTCCTGCCTTTTCCATTTCTAACTGTAACATTGCACGACCCGTTTCATGCTTATCTCCAGCAGAACTCTTTGTCTCAGATTGCAATGCTTTTTGATTTGAAGACAGCACGGCTTCAACTGTTTGTAAACGGTTGTTTACAAAAGATTTACATTGGCTAAAAAGCGCTTCTTTAATTTTTAGTTGCAACATATTTCATTTTAATATTTACTTCCTTAGAAAGTACAAAACTACTGCCACCAACACCAAAATCTCTTCTGTTTAGAGAAAAATCAGTTAAAAACGTTACTGTCGTTTTAGAGGTAGTTACATTTAATGTGGTTTCTACCCTTTTCTTGATTCCCTTTATGGTTATAAAACCTTTTAATAAATATTTAGAGGGGGTAATTTTCTCTATTGCAATAGATTCAAATAAAATATTCGGATACTTTTTAATATTAAAATAATCTACCTCTAAAAGGTGTTTATCTCTAGCTTCTGAGTCTGTAAATATGGATGCTACGCTTATTTTTACATTCAAAAAACTTCCCTTTAAATTACGCGCACTAAAATTACTAGAAACTATAAATTGACTAAAATTACCGGGTACGTTAAATCCAAAATTCTTTATTGTAAATGTAATTTCAGAGGCTGTTTTATCTTGCACCAACTCTTGTGAAAAACAAGTGAAAGCTCCCAATACAAGAACTATTAATATCGTTTTAAGTCTCATAAATATATTAAAATTTAGAACCTACGTTAAAAGCATACGCTCCGTAATTTCCGTGATGAGAAATTGAGCATGATTTTGTTAATAATTCTTCTTGATAATAAAAAAGTGGCGCGCCAATAGTTGTTTTTCTTTTCTCTATACCCTTATAGGAAACACCTCTTATGGCAGCTAGTTTTATTTTTAAATCTAAATCTATTTCGCTAGGCAAAACAATTGCAGAAAAAATAACAGTTTCTTCTTTTTTTTCTCTGGCAATTGTAGAGATATAAAGTGCGTTAGAAATAGACACTGTATAAAATATATTTTCTTCAAAAACCACCATTCCTTTCTCTATAGAAACTAAAGTACACTCAAACTTTTGAGGAGCAAAAAAACGTTCTTTAAACTTTTGAGTATAACATTTGTAAGCCGCTTCTTTCATAGACCAAAACAACCAAACTTTTAAAAACGGATTTTCAGCATTTAAAATTTCGTCTTGTTCTTTTTGGGTAAATTGTTTCTCTAAAAAACCCTTTCGTTGCCAATTACTTTCGATCTTGGCAAGGTTTAAATCTACAATATCATTGCCAATATTATGCATTTATTTTTGTTTGTATGATCTCTACAGTTGCTTTTACAGAGAGCATTTTCTCCATAGAATCATTGTCTATTTCTATCTTAAACTCATCTTCTACATCTAAAATAATATCTACCAAATTGGCAGAATTAATTTTTAGGTCATTAATAAAATCGGTCTCTTCAGACAGGTTTTTAAATGCCTCTTGATCTTGAACATAAGGCTTTACAATTTTTTGAAGTGAGGTAATTAGTTCTTCTCTGGTCATGAATACTCTTTTTAATAATGGTTGTTTTTGAGTCTATTAGTAATCGTACTTTTTTAATATTTCTTAAAAATAATACATCCGTTTACATCTCCAAAGCCAAAACTTGCTTTTGCGATGATCTGTAGTTTTTTTGGTGTGTATTTGGTTGGTATTTTTTCTTTTGAAATTAACTGTAAAATGTCTGGATGTACCTCTTCACAGTTAATGTTTGGAAAAACAAATTGGTGTTTTAGCTGCAACACTGTAGCTACATTTTCTATGGCTCCTGCAGCTGCAAGACAGTGCCCAACCATAGATTTTAGTGAATTTATCATTGGAAATTCTTGTCCACTTCTTCCCAGTGCTTTTGTCCAGTTTTCTATTTCTACAGGATCTTTAATTGTCGCTGTTAAATGCCCATTAATAGCATCAATATCTGCGCCTTTTATGTTGGCATCTTTCATTGCATCTGCAATACATTTTTGTACCGCTTCAGAATTTGGTGCCGTCATGGTTCCGCCGTTTCGTTGTCCTCCAGAATTGATGTTCCCTCCCAATACCTCAGCATAAATAGTTGCTTTTCTTTCCAAAGCACTTTCTAGAGATTCTAAAACCAAGGCTCCTGCACCGCTCCCAGGAACAAAACCTGATGCATCTGCACTCATGGGTCTCGATCCTTTTTCCGGAGTTTCGTTGTGCTTATATGTCATCACCCTCATTGCATCAAATCCGCCCCAAATATAGGCCCCATCATCACTACAGCTCCCCACCAACATTCTTCTTGCCTTTCCTGCCTGTACACGTTCAAAACCCATTAATAATGCTTCTGTACCGGTAGTACAAGCAGATGAATTTGTAGTCACTTGGTTTCCCATTCCTAGAATGCCGCCTAAATAAGCACTAATGCCACTTGCCATGGTTTGAACCACCACAGTACTTCCCAAGCGTTTTACCTTTTGATCGTCTAATTTATAAATTGCTTCTCTAAATTTTTCTATTCCGGAGGTGCCTGTTCCAAAAACCATTCCCGAATTGTAATCTATTGGTGAGTTTTTATCAATAACAAAACCTGCGTCTTTCCAAGCGTCCATTCCTGCAATGCATCCATATAAAATGCCAGCACTATCAAATCCACGCAATTGAAGTGGTGTTAGGTACTTATTTTTGATCTCTTCAGAAACAGGAGGAATTCCTCCAATACAGCAAGAAAATTTTAAGTCTTGTAGTTTTTGATGAAATGTAATTCCAGACCTTCCTTGCTGAATTGCTTCTAAGAAATTGTCTAAGCCAACAGCATTTGGTGCTACAACTCCCATCCCTGTAATAACAACCCTATGTTTCATTCTTCATTGGTTTTAACATTCCTGAAATAGTTCCTCTACAAACCAGCTCATTTTTTTCATTAAACAATTGCACCTTACATTTTAGTTTGTTAAATCTAAAATAAACTTTCTCTGAAATTACCTTTACGCGTTCTTTGGGAAAAACAGGTAAAAAGAAATCTACTTCACTAGAGCTAAGTGCAATTTGTGGTTTTTTTGTTTCAGAGACAGCCTCACTTAGTAAGTATATTCCTAAACAAACAACACCAATTTGTGCCATTACTTCGGTTAAAATAACTCCAGGGGTTATTGGGTTGTCTTTAAAATGACCTTGATAAAAATATTCGTCTTCTTTAAAGGTATAAAACCCTTCTACACCATTTTCTGAGAGAGACGTTAGTTCTTCTACAAACAAAAAAGGTGTTTGATATGGTAAAAGCTGTATGATTTTTTGATTGTTCAATTGTTTAACTTATGTGTTCTCCTCCGTCTACAGGAATAATGGTGCCATTAATCCACGCAGCTTCGTCTTTAGATAATAAATACACAACATTGGCAACGTCTTCTGGCAATGTTAATCTGTTAAAAGGATTGCGCAATAAAGAGTGTTTTTTTATTTCGTCACTTCCTGGAATCATTCGTAGAGACGCTGTATCTGTAACTCCTGCTTGAATACAATTTGCTCTAATCCCAAAAGGCGCATACTCTAATGCAATATTTCTTGTAATGGCTTCTAAGGTTACTTTTGCTGCAGACACAGCTGCATAATTTTTCCATGCTTTTGTATTCCCTTCACTTGTAAAGCTAATAACTCGTGCATCATCCGAAAACAACCTTGCTTCAAAAATAGCGTTGGTCCAGTCATACAAACTAATTCCCATTGCTTGTATTGTTAATTGAAAGTCGTCTGTTTGTAAGGTAGGTGTAGATTCAGAAATCATGGGTTTTAAATTTCCTTTGGCAACACTATGTACTAGTGTTTTTATGGTACCTCCTTCTAGCTCTTCTGCTAAATCTTCTATCAATGCAGCTCTCTTTTCTGAGTGAAACGCATCTGTATTATAGCTAATAAAATGGACTCCTTCTTGAGTAATTTCATTAAATTCTTTCTCAATGTCAGGCAGCTGTGATCTAGAGTTTCTATGAACAATACAAATATTCATTCCGTGTTTGGCTAACTTTTTTGCTGTTGCCAAGCCCAATCCACTAGAGCCCCCTAAAATTAATGCCCACTCGTTTTTATCTTCAAATTCTTTTACCATTCTAATAATATTCTTTGGGCAGAAAACCCTGGCCCAAAACTAAGCATTAAGCCTTTTTCTCCTGATTGTCTGTCTCCATTCATAAATCGTTCTAAAACATACAATACGGTAGCGCTAGACATATTTCCATACAATCGTAAAACTTCTTTTGTGTCGTCTATGTTCTTTCCTAAAGACCCAAATAAATCTTCAACAGTCTGAACTATTTTCTTGCCTCCTGGATGAAAAATTAAATGATTTATATCTTCAATTGTTAGATTATTCCGTTCTAAGAACGGGTGAACTATCATTGGAAAATGATTTGAAATAGTTTCTGGAACAGATTTGTCTAAAATCATTTGTAGCCCAGAGTTCACCAATTTAAAGCCCATCATATGAGTTGAATCATAAAAATGATACATCGCTTCATCTATAATTTTAGGGCCTTTGTCTTCTTCATAAGATGATAAAATAACACTTGCGGCTCCATCTCCAAAAATTGCGGCACTCACAATATTTACCATAGAAAAATCTTCTAATTGAAAAGTGGCTGTGGGTGATTCTACTGCTATCACAGCAGCTCTTTTATTTGGATTGGCTTGTAAGAAATTTTTTGCGTAAATAATTCCCGAAACTCCTGCTGCACAACCCATTTCTGTCACCGGAAGTCTCACAATATCTTGTCTCATTTGCAAACTATTAATTAAATAGGCATCTACAGAGGGAATCATAATTCCTGTACAACTAACAGTAATAATATAATCTATATCTGTAGGCTGTAAGCTTGCTTTTTCTAACGATTTTTTTAATGACTGTTCTGCCAAAGTTGTAACCTCCCGAACATAAATCTTATTTTTATCTTCAAAAGACGAATTCAAAAAAACTTCTTCTGCATCCATAATAGAGTAACGCCTGTCTACACCGGCTCCTTCAAAAAGCTTTAAAACTTTTCGTTGAAACCTTGTTTCCTGACCCTGCATCCATAGTTTTACAAACGGAATAATGTCTTTAGTTTCTCTAGTGTGTTTTGGTAGCTGTTTGGCTACAGATAGTATTTTTACGCTCATAATATTTCCTAAAAAGCAGGAATTCTTTTAATGAATAGGATCTTTTTTTAAAATCCATAAATATCTAAAAGCCCATTTCCATTGAATAGAAAATGGCACTTGTACTTGTGTTAAAATAGCCTCTAACTCTTTTCTTTTAAAAGCCCTCAAAACAGAGGTTAAACCGTCTTCCCTAACCATCTTATTTTTAATAAAAAGCCCTATCAGTTTAAAAAGATAGTACGCAAGTCTATGCCTATGTAAATCATTCACAACCGCTCCAATTGTTGCTTTTTGAACCGTTGGTTTTAAAAAAGAGATGAGTTCCTCGCTTTTAAAATGGTGCAAAAACAAGGTACACAAAACAACATCATATGTCTGTTTTTTAAACTCTTCTGAGAAAATATCAATCGTTTCGAAACTCAATTCCGGATAATCTATAGACAGTTCTCTTGCATAATCTATAGCTGCATGATTTGCATCTATTCCTATAAGTTTAAACCTGTAGTTGTTCTTTCTGCCAAACTTAGCAACATCTCTTAAAATGTCTCCATGCCCACAACCCAAATCTACCATGGTAATTGTCTTGTTTTTTGAAGATGTTTTAAGTAATTTTTTTAAACCTTTAATAGTTACTGAGTTTCCTCCTAGAAACCGATTAATAGTTTCTAGTTTATCTAAGGTGTCTCTAAACATATCTCCTTCAAGAGTAAAATCGTCCATCATTTCTGATGCTGAAGAACGGCGAGAAGTATCAACTAAAAAACTCATAGTGGGCGCAACTGTTTTCCGTGGGTAAATTTGATCATTTTAGGCAATAATGAGGGTATTCTTTTTAAAATTGAATACGCTATTTGAGAAATGGTTTGATTTCTAAACAACCAAGCGATAAAATGGCCTGTTTTTAATCGTATTTTAAATTCTTTATTCCAATCTCTAAGATACTGTTTTTCTAGACCCTCTCTTGTTTTTATTTCGCCATTTAAAAACTGAAGTATTCGCACGCTTGCCAACCGTGCACTAGAAATAGCCATTCCCATTCCGTTACCACATAGCGGATGAATCATTCCTGCGGTATCTCCACACATAATGATATGATCTTCTACCGGATTTTTTGTTTGAAAAGAAACTTGACTAATGGTTAGTGGTTTTTCAAAAACAGGTGTTGATTCTTTAAATATTTTTCTTAAATGTTCGTTTTTAAAAACAACTTGTTCTTGAAAATCTGTGATGTTTTTATGTTTTTTAAACGAACGGTATTCTGTAATATAACAGACATTAATAGCATTGTCTTCTACTTTAGAAACGCCACAATAGCCACCTTTAAAATTATGTAGCGCTACCAGGTTTTCTGGAAACACCCCTTTTACATGAATTTTAACGGCCAAATACGGAGATTTTTTTTGAATGAATTTCCGCTTCATTTTTTGGTCTAAAGAAGATCTTTTACCAAAAGCGCCTATGGTAATTTTGCTTTGAAATACTCCAGAACTTTTTGTTGTAATTGTGAAAGAGTCTTTTTTAAAGTGAATAGAATCTACCGTGTCTTTTAAAATTTGAACACCGTTTAAATGTGCTTTATTTACCAATAAATTATCTAAAAAATAACGACTCATTCCAAAACCTCCTAGGGGTAATTCACCTTTTATTAGATTACTTTTTGTGGTACTTATATGAACTTTTGTGATCTGTTTAGCCCCTTCATTTATTGGGTTAATCCCTAGAGAATTTAAATATGGCAGTACTTCATTAGAAATATATTCTCCACATACTTTGTGCTTAGGGTATTCATTCTTTTCGATTAATAATACCCTTTTCTTACGTGAAGATAAATGAATAGCGCTTGTTAATCCGGCTAATCCTCCGCCCACTATAATTACATCAAATGTTGTTGTTATTTTCAATTGTTATTTTATTGCAGAATATTCTACTTGAATTTTTACATTATTAGACAAAACAAAACTCCGGCCACCTATATTAAAATCTTTACGGTTAAGTGTCATTGAAGCGCTTAATATTAGGGTTGAATTCTTTTCTGAAACATCTATTGGTATTTCTATCTTTTTTGTAATTCCTTTAATGCTTAGCGTCGCAAAAAGAATAAGGTCACCATCTGTATTCTCTTCAATTTTTGAAGACTCTAATCTAATTTTTGTATAGTTAATAGCATCAAAATAATCTTCTTCTAATAAGTGTTTGTCTCTCCCGTCTATACCTGTAGAAATAGAATTTACCATAACAACTGCGTTGATATAGCTATTAGAAAGGTCTTTATAATTAAAGTTTGTTTTAATAGTTGCCTTGTTAAAAACACCGTCTACGGATATCCCAAAATTTTTAATGGTAAACAACACTGTTGTTTGCTCACTGTTTTGTGTCCATTCTTGAGAAGAAAGAGCGCTGGTGAATATTAATAAAAGAAATACAACTGTTTTTTTAAGCATTGTAGTAAAGATACTAAATATAAGGAGTTCTTTAGTCTAGCAAGGCAGCCAATTCCTTACCAACCAATGAGCCAATAGCAACACCCATGCCGCCTAAACGAACCCCACAAAAGACGTTCTCAGAAAGTTGTTTTACAATGGGGTTTTTTTGATTTCCAACACCCATAATACCACTCCATCGATGTGTTATTTGAAAGTCTGTATTTGGTAAAATGGTAGTTTTTAAAAG
>OJDN01000405.1_pt1 | contig 15515 bp, 19 predicted proteins | sample 1592731 | NCBI WGS metagenome assembly OJDN01 (sample SAMN05416881, study PRJEB24817) | seawater metagenome | isolation source: Sea water | place: Canada:Atlantic | collected 2013-11
CCTGTACAAGCCCTGGTCAACTGGCAGCGCCGGTAAAGGTCGCGGCGGAAGGCCATGGAGGCGAACTCGCGATCGCATTCTCAAGCGAGATAAAGGTCTTTGTCAGCCTTGTATGAGGAAAGGCTTTGTCTTTCCTGCTTCTGAGGTTGATCACATTATCGAAAAAACTGATGGCGGCACAGATGATGACAGCAACCTTGAGGCGATCTGCAACCCTTGCCATACGGCTAAGACGCAGGCTTCAGCCGCCCAGGCACGCGCCAAGGGGTAGGGGGGGGTAAATCTCCACAGCCTTTCACGGACGGACACCGCAGCCTCCATTTAATTTTTACGACCGCGAAAAATAAAATTTAGCCGGAGCGCGAAATGCCAGGCACAAAACGCAGCGGGCGAAAGCCCAAACCAACATCGCTGAAAGTGATACAAGGCAACGCCGGCAAGCGCGGTTTGAACCTGGATGAGCCACCAGCTGAGACGCTTGCAGAAGTGCCAGAACCCCCGGAATGGCTAGCTGATTTGGCAAAAGAAGCATGGAGAAAGCTGGCGCCCTGGTTGGTTGGGGCCAAGATCTTAGCCGCGTCTGACCTACACAACCTTGAGGCATTTTGCTCAGCATACAATCGCTGGCGTTTGTCTGAAGCTGACATTGCAAAAAACGGGATCGTGGTGCCTGGGGTGAATAGCGATATCAAAAACCCAGCGTGTACCGCAGCCAATGAAGCGTTAAAGCAGATGTCGTCATACGGTGCTGCTCTTGGTCTTGATCCTGCAACACGAACGCGCTTGGCAGTGCCAGGCGCTAAAGACGCGGCCAATCCTTTCCGCGACCTGGTGGGCAAAAAGCGATGAGAGTAGATGGCCAGTTATCCGAATGTAAACGCAGCCAACAAGTATGCGCGGGATGTTGTCGCTGGTCGGATAGTGGCGTGCAAGGAAGTAAAGCAGGCCTGCCAGCGGCACCTTGATGATCTGAAATCGGAAAAGAAGCGTGGTTATAAATATCGCTTCGATCGGGATGCAGCAGAGAAAGCCTGCATCTTTATCCAACTGCTGCCTCATGTGAAAGGGGCCTGGGCCAGAAAGCGTGAACTGGTCAAACTGGAGCCGTGGCAGCTGTTCATCATCTGTTGCATTTTCGGCTGGTTAAAAAAGCGCACTGGCCTCCGCCGTTTCTCTGAAGCATACGTGGAGGTTTGTCGAAAGAATGGTAAGTCTGTCCTGGCTGCAGGCATTGCTCTGCTACTGCTTGCTGCTGATGGCGAGTATGGCGCCGAGGTGTACTGTGGTGCCACGACTGAGAAGCAAGCCTGGGAAGTATTCCGCCCCGCTAAGTTGATGTTGGAAAAGTCGCCAGCTTTAAAAAGCGCAGCTGGCATTGAGGTGATGGCGAAAAACATCTCGATTCCTGGGGATGGCTCAAGGCTTGAACCGGTCATCGGTGACCCGGGTGATGGATCGTCGCCAAGTGGCTCGATCATCGATGAGTTCCACGAGCACAAAACACCAAACCTGTACGACACAATGGTGTCTGGTATGGGTGCCAGGGAACAACCGCTGAACTTCATCATCACAACAGCGGGTTCAAATATTGCCGGTCCGTGCTATGACAAGCACCGACAAGTGCAGCAGATGCTGAACGGATCGCTTCCCAATGATGAGTTGTTCGGGATCATCTATACGATCGATGAGGGTGATGACTGGAAATCAGTCGATACACTGAAAAAGGCCAACCCAAATTTTGGCGTTTCAGTCTCCAGAGATTACCTGATCCAACGTCAAAAGGACGCGATTCGGTATCCAAGCCGACAGAACAATTTTCTTACCAAGCACCTGGATGTTTGGGTCAGTGCCAGAACGGCCTGGTTAAATATTGCTGATTGGCAAGCTTGCACAAAGCCCCGGGTCTCTCTCGACCAATACGAAGGGATGGAGTGTTGGGTCGGCATCGACTTGGCAAGTAAAACTGATATTGCCAGTGTTGGGTTGTTATTCCGGGAAGAGGTATTGATCCGGAAAAAAACAAAGATCAAGTGGACTGGATTTGTCAGAAACTATCTACCTGAAGGTGCAGTGGATCGAGCCAGCACCAACAAGGCAGCTTACGAGACCTGGATTAACAGCGGTCACTTGATCATCACTGATGGTGAAGAAATTGACTTCGATGAAATCAGAGAGGATGTCAAAGAGTTAGCGTCTCGCTTCTCAATTCAGGAAGTGGCCTACGACCCTTGGCGAGCGACTCAGCTGGCGCACCAACTGATGAAAGACGGCGCAACCGTTGTTGAATATCGCAATACAGTACAAAACATGAGTGCTGCGATGCGTGAACTCGAGGCATCGATAACCGGTAAGCGCTTTGTTCATAATGGGGATCCAGTGTTGACCTGGATGGCATCAAACGTTGTGTCCAGGACGGATAACAAAGACAACATTTTCCCGGTTAAAGAAAAGCCAGAAAACAAAATCGACGGAATGCTATCGCTCCTTATGGCGATGGGCAGGGCAATTACTGTCGATGTTGAAGATGATGAAGAATCCATTTACGACACCTCGGATGTGACATGCTGACGTTTTTACTTTGCACAATCATAGGCCTGGCTGGCGCTCTACTGCTTTCTTATGGCTTCTGGATGATCATGCCGGCGCTCGGTTTCATTACTGGTGGCGCGCTTTGCCTCATGTGGTCCTGGATGGCTGCTCGTGCCGCGGCACGTAGTCAAACGCCACCAGGTGGTGATCAATAATGTTCTTTCCCGGGATGTTTAAGTCAGCTGTTACCGGCCAACAAAGCCAAGGAGTTGATTGGACTACTTCGATATCCGCAACCAGCACTCGATCAAGTTCTGCCGGCACATTGGTTAACACCCAGACAGCTATGGGGTTGGCCGCATTACGAGCTTGTGTCACGTTATTGGCTGAATCCGTTGCCCAGCTGCCTTGCGAGTTATATGTGCGTGATGATGAGGGAGGCAGAGAGCGCGCTGTTGACCATCCCTGCTATGACTTGATCCACAGTCAGCCCAACAGGAAAGACACCGCCTTCGAGTATTACGAACAAACCCAGGGCATGCTCGGACTGGAGGGCAATCACATCGCCTTGATGGAACGCGATGGCAGGGGATACCCAACAGAGCTGATTCCTGTTCACCCGAAGAAAGTGGTAGTTCTGAAGGGGCGTGACGGACTGCCGTATTACCAGTTCCCAGAAATGGGGAATGAAATATTGGCAATGCGACAAGTCCACCATATCAAGGCTTTTTCGCTGGATGGTTTTATCGGTATGTCGCCGATTTACACCAATCCAGACACCATTGGCTTGGCACTGGCTACTGAGCAGCACGCGGCTGCTGTATTCAGCCGCGGTGCCACTATGTCAGGTGTGATCCAGCGGCCTCGAGAAGCTACGGCCATCAAGGACCAAAGCAAAGTCGATCGCTTGTTGCAGAAGTTCACAGAGCGCCATGGTGGTGGTCTGCGAAACGCATTCTCTGTTGCCTTACTCCAGGAAGGTATGGAGTACAAGCAGCTGGCTATGGACAACGAAAAAGCACAGCTGATCGAGTCTCGTAAGCTGGGTGTTGTTGAGGTATGCCGGCTTTTTAAAATCCCGCCTCACATGATTCAGGAATTGGAAAAGGCCACGTTCAATAACATTGAGCACTTGGGCCTCCAGTTTGTTATTTACACGTTGCTGCCATGGGTGAAGCGAATCGAAAGCGCAATGATGCGTGACCTGCTGCTTCCTGAAGAGCGCAAACACCACTATATCGAATTCAACGTTAGCGGTTTGCTGCGTGGCGACCTGAAGTCACGGTATGAAGCCTATGCAGTTGGCCGTCAGTGGGGGTGGCTATCGGTCAATGATATCCGTCGTCTGGAAAATATGCCGCCCATTGCTGGTGGTGATAAGTACCTGACACCTCTGAATATGACCACAAGTGGTGATGTGGCATCAGCTTTCAGCGCATCACCTGAGCAAGTCAAAGAGATCGAGGAAATCTTATGCCGACACTAAACTATCCACACATCGCTTCAATGCTTTTCAATACGCCACTGTATGCAACGCCAGACCTGGTTCAAGCGGTTCGTGCTGCATTGGAGCCCAGATTATTGGGCAAATCAGTCTCAGCGGAAAGCATTCTCAACGAAGCCATGAACGTTTCCCGGTCAGAAGAACGGGAAATGAAGAACCTTGAAATACATGGCCGAATCGCCGTTATTCCTGTTCACGGTATTCTAGTCGCACGTAGTGGCCAGATCGATGCAGCCTGTAATGAACTTGTATCCTATGAGCGTTTAGCAAACCGGATCCAGGCAGCGATTAAGCATGAGTTGGTAGAAGAGATTGTCTTGGATTTCCACACCGGTGGCGGCCAGGCAATTGGTTGCCATGAGCTGGCGCTGCGTATTCGAGAATGGACACAGATTAAGCCGATCACTGCTCTTGTTAACTTCGCCGCATACTCAGCCGGTTACTACCTGGCCAGTGCCTGCAGCAAAATCATTTGCAGTCCTACAGCTGGCGTAGGTTCTATAGGTGTCATTATTGAAACCTATGAAGTGAGCAAGTGGGAAGATGAGGTGGGTATTAAGTACAACACCTTTTTCCGCGGCGCACACAAAAATGATTACTCCCCACATGAGCCAATTACTGATCAGGCGGTGGAGGAAATCAACACCCGTCTTGATTATTCATACAACGCATTTGTCGAAAGTGTCTCAGCACACCGCAATCTTGATGCCGAGGCTGTTATCGATACACAGGCTCGTTGTTTCAATGCCCAGGATGCGCTGAAACTCAAACTGATTGATGAAATCAAGCCAGCGCAGCTGGCCATTGATGAAATCGCTAATAAATACACCCAGTCAACTCAATCCCCCGGCCGCAGCGTTCGCGCAAAGGCTGCAGCGATTGATATTAATTGTCGGCTCTAGCCACGCGGCGGATCGACAGTAACAAGCGCCTACGGGCGCTTTTTTTATGCCACTCGTAAGGAGAAAAGCTATGACTATCGAAGAACTCCGTCGCAAGCGTGCTGAGGTTAATGCTCAGATTCAGGAGCTTGCAGATATTGAGAACGAAAAAGGTTCTCTGGATGAAGAACAGCTGAAAAGCTTTGATGCTCTGACAGCTGAGTTTGACCAACTCACTGCTTCCATTACACGAAAGGAAGCGGCAGAACGTGCTAATGCAACTACAGCCACGCCAGTGCAATCAATCGGCACTGCTGCCCCTGCGATTTCAATTAAACCTGAACTGCAGCAGTACCCGGGCGCGAGTTTTGCCCGACTGGCTATGTCCATCGCCGCTGGTAAAGGTGACCTGGGCCTGGCAACCAAGTTCGCTCGCGGTGAAATTGGTGATGAAGGCGTTGCCATGGCGGTTGAAACTACTGCCAACTCAGGTGATTCGCTTGTTCCTCAGAACATGCATGATGAAATTATCGAGTTACTCCGTCCACGGACAGTGGTTCGTGCGCTTGGTGCTCGGACCATGCCGCTGCCTAACGGAAACCTGAGTTTACCCCGAATGTCCTCCGGCGCCACATCAAGCTATGTGGGCGAGGGTGATGACACTTTGGCCAGCGAAGGCAGCACTGATGATGTCGCGCTGAATGCCAAAACCATGATCACACTGGTACCTATTTCAAACCAGTTGATTGGTCGTGCTGGCTTCCAGGTTGAGCAAATTTTCCTGAATGATGCCTTGGCATCGATGGCGGTCCGTGAAGACAAAGCCTTCTTGCGTGATACGGGCGCAAATGACACTCCAACTGGTTTCGGGAAAACCTGTCTTGATGAAGGTCGTATTGTGGACTGGTCTGGTACTGCTGACCTGGCAACGATTGATGCGTATCTCGACAGTTTGATCCTTACGCTGATGAACAGCGACAGCATGCTGGTGAATCCTGGTTGGGCATTGTCACCTCGAAGCTATATGAAGCTGTTCGGTCTGCGTGATGGAAATGGCAATAAGGTCTATCCAGAGATGGCACAGGGGCAACTGAAAGGCTGGCCAGTTAAGCACACAACCACGATCCCAACCAACCTGGATACATCAACGGCCGGCAATAATAACGAGACCGAAATCTACTTCGCTGACTGGAATGATGTGGTCATTGGTGAAAGCGACATGATGAGCATCGCCTTCTCTAATGAGGCGGCATACAAAGATTCTGGCGGCAATATGGTCAGTGCGTTCAGTCGTAACCAGTCACTGATTCGTGTTGTGAAAGAACACGATGTCGGTTTCCGCCATCCGGAAGGTCTGGTGATGGGTGCCGAGATCGTCTGGTAATCCATTCACTCCTTGAGCGGCGGGCGTTGCCCGCCTACTCAGGAAATTAATTCAACGTAATTTGAGGGTTCACTCATGGCAAATGCCAAACAAAAGAAAGCTGACACTGTTTCAATGACATTCAGAAAGCCTTGGCGTCGATATTCACAAGGTGACCGTGCGGGTTTCCCGGAGGAACAAGCCAAGCAATTGGAAGCCCGTAAAATCGCTATCCCTACATCCGAAGCCACTAAAGCTGGCGCTGGTTCAGGGCGGGGTAAAAAACAGGACGATAAAGGCACCGAGGGTGCTGATAAGGTTTAAGCAAGGTTGCCAGGGACGGCATTTTTAACAGGAAATCTTTATGGTCACTTTGGAGCAGGTAAAGTTTCAGGTTCGTCTCGAACAAGACGAAAATGAGGAAGACACTTTTCTTGATGGCCTGATTCGTGCTGCGTACAAGTGGGCTGAAAGGCACACGCAATCACGCATCTTGCCGGCTGAAGTGACCGTTACTCTGGATGGTTTCCCATCGGGTAGCACGCAGATTGAATTACATCACACACCGGTACGCTCAATTACTTCGCTTGAATACATCGATACTGATGGCGCTGAGCAATCTATCGATGAAGAAACGTTGCGCTTGGATACTCGCGGAGTCTTTCCATTGTTAGCGCCTCAATGGGGCACCCAGTGGCCTGATACGATCGCTGAGCCAGAAAGCGTGACGATCACCATGGAAGTTGGTTTTGCTGAAGACGGAGAGCCGGACGACATTACGCTCGCTATTTTGTTGTTAGTTGGCCACTTCTATAACAACCGAGAGGGTGTAACAAATACCACTGCAACAGTTGTTCCCCTGGGCGTATATGACTTGTTGTCTGACTACGTAATCACCCCTGCAGGTTAATTATGAGAGCTGGCCCATTGCGACACCGCCTTCAACTCCAAACGAAGGTAAAGACGCGTGACCCGGATTCTGGTCAAGACGTCATTCAGTGGCAGAATCATAAAAAGGTTTGGGCGGAAATCGTCCCGACAAGTTCAAGTGAATTTATTGAGTCGTCTTCCACTCAAGCACAAATATCCGCAAAGATCACAATCCGGTACCGCCCGGGTCTGGACTCTGCCAATTGGCGGGGGGTCCATAAAGGCGTGGTTTATAAATTTGAAGGCCCGCCCATGCCTGATGCGAAATCTGGCAGAGAGTATTTATTAATAATGGCATCCACAGGAGTTTCAGATGGCAGATAAGCATATTTTTGAAGCTGGTGACCCGCAAAACCGCCGTGTGGAGGAAGTCAGAGTTTATGGCACTGCTGTACGTGGTGCCTTCTATGCAGATACGCGCAAAGGCGTTGTTAAAGCCTATCGCCAACCTTTCAAGGCGCATAAGCATGGCAAGCGTGCAATTCACGACACACTGCGTGGAAATGTTGAGGTAAAGCTTCGTGGTTGATGGCTTAACACATCGAATAAGCGGACTCGATACCACTATTGATCGTATGAGCCGCTTTCCTGAAAAAATGCAAAAAAGAGTGGCCACGAAGGCAGCAAGAAAAGGCGCCAATATCTTACGCGATGCTGCAAGGAAAAGGGCAAGAGCTATTGATGATCCGAGTACCAATACGAGTATTGCAAAAAATATCGTATCTCAAAACGCTTCTAAACTGGGCCGTGAGAATGGTGGTGTAGCAATGAGGGTCGGTGTGCTTGGTGGTGCCAGAAGTTATGCTGATACCAGGGCGAATCGCCGGTCAGGCAAAGCAGGGCAGACCTATGCAGTTGATGGTTCCTCTACAAACCCGGGTGGTGATACTTGGTATTGGCGTCTGCTTGAATTTGGCACTGAACACATGAGGCCACGCCCGATATTCCGGCCAGCAATGATTGAATCTCAGCAATTGGTTTTCTCGACTATTGCTTCCGAATTTTCTCAACAACTTAATCAGCTGGAACTGGATAACTGATGTACGCACCGGCGTTCTCAACCATATCGGCATCTTTGGATGTTCAGGCATTGATTGGATCAGGGGCTGATATCCGTTTGTATCCGAATGAAGCTCCTCAAGGCACACCAGTCCCCTATGCAGTCATAACCCAAATTGGTGGTCCTACAGAAAATCAACTGTCAGGGCCTGGCATGGCTGATCTCTATTTGATCCAGATAGATTGTTATTCAGACAGTCTTTCGCAAGCCAGGCTTGTCGCTGGTGCTATACGCTCTTCGCTTGAAGAAGTGGCCGACGTCGTGTCAGTTGGCCGTGAATCCCGGGACAGTAAAACGCGCCACTTTGGATATCAGTTTGATATCGAATGGCTAATTCCTCGCTAAATATTTTTATTTATCAGTTCGACATCGAGTGGATGGCGACCAGATAACCACCGACCGAAAGGAGAACACCCATGAGCTTGTTAATTACCAAAGGCATGAAGGTCTGGATGATTAACCCCCTGGACTCTGATGCTGTTGTCGAGATTAAGCGCGTGACTGCCGTTAATTTTGGTACTTCGCCTGCTGACGATATCGAAACAACAGATTTGTCAGCCACAACCCACCGTGAATATGAGAAAGGATTGAAGTCACCTTCTACCGCTACCGTCAGCATCAACTATGACACAGCAGAAGACTCGCATGCTGCGTTAAAGGCTTTGGAAGAGGCAGCAGCAACCAATGAAACAATGATCGCTGTTGGTGCTGCAGATGGCTCTGATGTGCCGACAGTAACAGACGGTAAATTCGTTTTCCCAACTACCAGAAGCTATATGGCGATCACTGGTTATGTAAGCGATTTCCCTGTTGATATCCAAGTCAATTCAACTGTGCCTGTGCCTTGCAGTATTCGGCGAAAAGGCGGCCTGATCATTAAGCCAAAAGCGGCCGCATAAGGGGTAGCTTGTGAATCTTGAACAGTTAACTGAGCTCGGTGGTGTAGTGCCAGGGGACCTGGTCCCGCAGGACGTTACCTGGACCCGCATCGATGACAAGACCGGCGAAGAGGTATCAAACACTTTCAAGGTGTTTGTTCGCCGGCTGGCATACATCGACCAGGAGCGCATGTTTCGCATGGCGGGCCTGTACGACAAAGTGGATCCGGATGACCCTGATGCTGAAGCTCTCTTGAATGAGGTTGAGCAAAAAAGCATTAACGCCGCACTGATTGCCACCGCCATTCGCCTGGGGGATGAGGGCGAAGAAACAATGCCCTATGAAACAGCCTGCAGTCTGAAACCAACACTGGCCCAGGCCTTCATCGAGGCTGTTCACAGGGTCAATCACGCTCCTCGTAAAAAAAAAGCTCGAAGCCCACGAAGTAATTTGGCACGAGCTCGTGCTGAACGGAGTGGGCGGGAAGACGATCGAGGAAGCAAAGCAGAACCTGACGCCAGCTGAATTTCACAGCTGGGTCACATTCTTTAACCAATACGGTTCTATCAACACCAACCGCCGCCTTGAATATGGGTTTGCCATGATTGCCATGCAGATCAATAACGCCATGGGCGGCAATAAGACTATGCGGGATTTCATGCCGCACTATCAATCCGAAGAATCCAACCTGACCTTTGAACAGGCCATGGAGGCGTGGAAATAATGGCTAAGCGTTCGCTGGGCACATTAACAGTCGACCTGATTGTAAAAATGGGTGGATTTGAACAGGGTATGGGCCGTGCATCGCGTGAGACCAAAAAGCGCATGCGCGAGATCCAGGGCGCTGTCGATGATGCGGCCAAGCGCGTGCGAAACTTTGTTCTTGCCGGCGCTGCTGTAGTCACAACCGGTGCAGCTATTACCACGTCACTGGTCAATAACTCCCGCCAGGCTATCGACACCCAAGCAAAGCTTGCCCGGTCACTGAACACAACTGTGGATTCACTGACAGCGCTGCAGCTGCGTGCCGGAGACTCTGGAATCGACAAGCTTGATATGTCTCTCAACCGGATGAACCGCCGTCTGGGTGCTGCTGAGTTTGGCACCGGTGCTGCCCTGAAAACAGTTGAGAAGCTGAAACTGGACCTGGACGCCATGCGTAACATGGATGTCGATGAAAAGATCGGGTACATCGGCGACCGCATTGATGAAATGGGTGTTTCTTCAGAGGAAGCCGCCCGGCACCTGCAGCAGCTCGGGTTTGAACAGGCAGCAGCCATTGAACTTTTCCGCGATGGTAGTGACCAGGTGGGGAGGTATCGCCGAGAGGTTCAAGACCTTGGCCTATCGATGTCTGACCTGGACGCTAAAAAAGTCGAACAGATGAATGATGCCCTTGGCATATTTGATGATCTGCAGAAGTCAGTCAGCCAGCAATTAACCATAGGCCTTGCGCCAACTATTTTGGCAGCAGCTGAAGCCATGGAGCAGGCCTGGATTGATCACACCAGGGCGGCTGGTGATAGTGCTGCCGTGGTCGAGCAGGTTGTAGACCGGCTGATTGTCGGTGGAGTGAACATGGCCTCTGCTTTCCGTTCTGGCGGCATCGCTATCAAGAACATGGTTGATGACATATGGGCAGGTTTTCAGAGCCTCCCGCCATGGGCGCAAGAGTTCGGTGTAGTCGGCGCAATCATAGGTGGAAAAAAAGGGTTGGCAACTTTGATGGTTGCAAGTAAGGCGCTGGAAGATACCAAAACAACCGCCACCTGGTTTAAGGCGATGACTGAAGGTGATGTCGGTTTTTTTGAATGGCTCACCCACGGCGCTGAAGGGGCAAGAGAGAGGCTTGAGGAGCTGGGTATTGAGATTGAAAATACTCAATATGAGGGCCCTTCGATAGTCGAGTCACTTTTCGGCGCTCCGTCTGAAGAAGAAACCAAAGCGTGGGCTGACAACATTATCAATGCCTATCGTGAAAGGCTTGCTGAAGCCAGGAGTTTCGAAGGCTTCACGCCGCCTGAATTAATACCAGAGACACCAGCTGGTGATACTGGCGGTGATGATGCCGCCAAGCTCTACGACACCCAGTCAAAGGCAATGCTTCGTCAGATTGCTCTATATGGTGAAGCCAGCATGGCGGCTCAGTTGCGTTATGACTCTGAGTTCGGGGCGATGGCTGAACTGTCCACAGAGCAGCAAGAAATCTTGATGGTATACGCCCAGCAGCTGGACTACCTGAAGGAACTCGAAGAAGCCAATCAGAAAGCCCAGGAAGAAGCCAAGAAACGTGCAGCGGTGATGGATCAATTCACCACCCAGGCCGCACGCAATATGCAAACCACTCTGGCTGATTATCTGTTCGATCCGTTTGATGAAGGTGTCAAAGGCATGCTGCGCAGCTTTGGTGAAATGATGCGGCAGATGGCTGCAGAAGTCGCCTCGGCCGCAATTCTGAGAACGCTGTTTGGCGGCTTTGCTGCCTCATCCAACCCAATTGTTTCATCGATTGGCAGCAGCTTTGCCGGCCTGCGTGACGGTGGTGGTTATGTTCCACCAGGTGGGTGGGCGATAGCCGGTGAAATTGGACCAGAGATTGTTCGTGGCCCGGCAATGATTACCAGTCGCTCTGAATCATCACAGCAACTTGGTGGAGCTGGCGCCACTCAGATCATTGTGCATGCTGAAGACCCAGGGGCAGAGGCTCGTATTCGCTCAATCGTTGAGGCTTCAGCGCCTCAGTTCATTAGTGCTGCTGTCGGTCAGACAGTGGCCAGGCTCAAACGTCCGAGACTTGCATAATGGCATTGGTCACAATTCCACCGATAAAGCAGAGCACCGCCACCATGGGGTTGCAACGGGCTGACAATGCGCTGCAGATGATGAATGGCGCCGATGTCATCACTGAGTTTGCTCGAGCTGTTTGGACCTATCAGTTTTCACTGGTGCCACAGAAAGAAGCTTCCGGCATGTTGTGGGCTGGGGCGTTGGCTCGTTTGTCCAGGATATCGAATCACTTTGAGGCTGGCCCTCCTGGATACAACGGCGCCGCATACACAGCCACAACGCTGCAGGTTGATGGTAGTGGTCAGCTCGGCATTGCTTTGGATATCAAAGGCGCTCAGCCGAGCACGAAAGTGCTGCAGGCTGGCGAATACTTTGAGATCAACGGTGAACTGAAAATCGTTGTGACTGATTGCACCAGTGATGGCTCAGGCCTGGCAACTGTCCAGTTTGAACCGCCACTAAGGGACTCTCCGGATAATAGCGCGAACCTGAACACGCAGACCCCGAAAGCCAAGTTTCGTTTGGCCACACCAGAGAGCAGCTGGTCAATTGGCTTAAAAAAATATTATCGGATCCAGATCGATTGCGTTGAGGTTATATGAGCAGAGAACTATCAACGGCCATGCAGGATGCTGTCGAGGCTCCCGTCATTCGCCCGGTGCTTATTGCTTACCTGGACATTGCCTCTGATCCAATTTCAATGTGGACAGGTGCTGGCGCTTTCCAGCCAACCGGCACACCTGATGCAGTGCTCAATGGCAAAACCTTTGTCCCGGACTCGGTCTTTGCTGATATGTCAGACATTCTCGAGGATGAGGGAATCGGTGGCCCGCTGACAGTTATCCTGCAGGGGCATGACCTCGATGACGCAGCGCTTCGCCAGATGGTCAGAGATCGCCGGCAGTGGCGAGGCCGTAAGGCTTACTTCTGGCTTGGTCTGTTGAATGAATCACTAAACGCTGTCTATGAGTACCCGATCAGAATCAAGACCGGAATCATGGCGCGTGTAGTTATTAACCGCGGGAAAGATAACGTCAGCATCGAGCTCACGGTCGATGAGGACTTGGGCAATGCAAAGACAGCAGCCTGGCGCATCACTGACCATGCCCGGATTCACAGCGAAGATACGTTCAGCAGCTTTGTGACAGAGCTCGCCAATAAGCCGAACGGCCTGGAACGCCCACGCACGACAAATTCTATTGCTGAGTGGGAAGCAAACGAGGCCTGGCGCCGTGACAATCGCTGGCAGGATTATTGATGAGTTTTTTTAAGAAGCTGTTCAAAGGCATTGTTGCCGGCGCTGTCATTGGATTAACCGGAGGCCTGGCGCTCAGTGTTGCTGGTTTGGCTACTGGTGCCACAATCGGCAGCACCATGGCCCTGGTCGGTGGCAAGCTTGTCCTGGGTGGTGCTATTTATGGTGGTATCCAGGGCGCCTCTGCCGGGCTGATCAAAAAGCCAAAGATGCCAACCATGGAAGTGGTGGCCAGGCAGAACATCAGTGTTGACCCGCAGGCCTTGGGCAAGTGGATATTCGGCGAGACTGCTGCAGCAACTGATATCGTTTATGCTGAAAAGATCGGTGATACTGCGATCGCACATGTCATTTGTGCAGCAGCTCATGAAATCGAAAGCTTTGGTGACTTCTACATCGATGATGAGCTGATTTCATTCTCTGGTTCCGCAGCACAAGGCGACTGGTCTGATGTGCTGCAGGTGTTTAGAAACCTCGGCACACAATCTCAAACCGCGCTCAGCATTCCTGACTCTGGCTGGCCATCGGATGCTAAAGGCCTGGGCGTTGCGCACTATGGTATGCGCTGGAACTTTGGCAGCGAGAACGGCAAAAAGAAACTGGCCGGTGGCATCCCGACTCGAATCACTCAAGTGATCAAAGGCTGCAAGGTTTATGACCCGAGGCTCGACAGCACTCAGGGTGGAACCGGTACCCACCGGGTCGATGATCAATCCACCTGGGAATGGTCGGCTAACTGGGCATTGATCACAGCGCATTACCTGCTGGGCTGGCGCAATGCAGGCGCTCTTGTGTATGGCATGGGCAAAGACCCGGCAGACATTGACTGGGTATCAGTGTCAGCCATGGCTGATGTGTGTGACACGGTTCTTGATGGCAAGCCTAAATATCGCATTGGGGGTGTGTTCGCGGTATCGCAAGACCATGAGCAAGTGATAGGTCAGCTGGAATCATCAGTCGGTGGCAAGGTCGGTAAGTTTGGCGGCAAGTATTATCTGTGGGTCCCTCATGATGACCTGACGCCAGCCGGCACCATCGATGACAGCATGATTGTCCAGGATGCCGGCATCATCTTCACGCCTTCTGGTCCTATTGAATCGCTCTACAATAGCGCCAGGGGCCGGTTCGTTGATCCTGATCTGAGATACCAGCTTTCCCCGTATCCTGCCGTGAGTGAGTCGACAGCCATCACCGAGGACGGCAAAGAGCGGGTGCTTGAGCAAGATTTCTCAATCATTCAGGATGTCGAGATAGCCCAGCGTGTAGCGCGTGAAATGGTCAGACGCACCCGGTTCAGTGCCACGCTGCAATTGATCCTGGGCCCGGCTGCGTTGGCGCTGCGCCCCTTCGATGTCGTCTCAGTAAATATCAGGGAAACCAACAACCAGGCAGAGCTCTTTCGAGTTGTGTCCATGCAGTACAGCGGCATGGGCCCGGTTGTCATGGAACTGCTTGAGGAAGACAGCAGCATTTATGATGTCACAGCTGATCTTGGCCCGTCACTGACGCAGCTCGACCCTGACGCCTATGACCCGGCTGCGCAGATTCCGATTGAAGGACTGGGGGCAGAGAGTGATTCTGTCAGCAAGCCAGGCGGTGGAGCTGTTGATGCTATCCGCGTTTACTGGGAAGCACCGGGTGGGTTTGTCGATTACACAGAGATCGGGTACCGGATCAACGCAACTGGAGATTACACCTACCTGCAGAACAGCGAGGCTGATCAGGCGTTCATTGTGCCGGCAATCCCTGGCGCACTATATGAAATTCGTGCCAGACACTTCAGCATCACTGGGGTGCCTGGTGAATACGATAACGTCACGCTTACCACCGGCAATGCTGACTATGACCGCATCAGCTTCCTGGGTATCTCTGATCCGATTGACCCGAAAATCTACCTGGACCCAAACCCTGAGAACCCATTGACGCGGATCCGCATCAGTGCAAAGTTTGAGCCACAGGCCGGCTCTGCATTACCGGACCGGATGTTTATTTTTTACTCAGCTTCTGAGGTGCCCAACCGGATCAAGATCAGTGCGGATGCGGGTAGCAAATTGTATTTGAGCACAGAGGTGGGTGAGGGCGTTGCAGGCTTGTTTAATCTGACAGTGGCCGCTGGCAGTACAACCACAGCTGTGCGATATGAACCAGGTGTAGCTGATCCTGATTTGTATGGTGCGTGGTGGGTATCTGTTCGCAATTCGCCTGGGTCGCCTTCGCCATATTACAAAGTGATTGAGGCTGACAGCAGTACCTTGTTTTTTGCAGCCGATGTCGAAATCCCGTTCACGCCTGCAGCTGGCCAACTGATCGATGTGGCCGAACTGGAT
>OJDN01000407.1_pt1 | contig 15403 bp, 10 predicted proteins | sample 1592731 | NCBI WGS metagenome assembly OJDN01 (sample SAMN05416881, study PRJEB24817) | seawater metagenome | isolation source: Sea water | place: Canada:Atlantic | collected 2013-11
GATCTACAATTTAGTAACCGAGGATAAATACGGTAACAACAGCGCGGTATTTACAGACGAAGTCGATTTGTACCGAGCGGTGCAGGATTGGCTGGGGTATCAATCTGATTTTTTGGAAGATAACAAACTTCCAGATAATGATGATATTCAGGGATTGGAAGCTGCGTTAGCCATTTATCAGCAAGGCGATTATAATAGCTATATTTGGATCTACCAGCATGACGTGTCTTTTCCAGCACCTGAAACTGTTAGATCTTCTACGCGGTCCAATTACCTTCAAACCATTTGGGATGCTCTGCATATGGCGCGTGCAGGCTGTATTCCTGAAGGTGACGAAAGCTACGATCAGCAGTGGAATGAAATCACCTCTGCAATGGCGTTCTTACATGAAGATACTGCAGGCAAAGAGTTGCCGACAAACGTGATTGAATTGAATATTACAGGTCTCACCCGTGCTGATTTGAATAACTTTGGCAATTGCAGAGATGATTCAGAAGGCAATCCATGCGTATTCCACAACAAATATGAATGTGACTGTGGCCAATGCTGGGATGATCGGCACAGCTGTGGATGTGATGATCGATGCCCAAGTTGTAATACATCATGCAGTCCTACAAGTTCCGACTGGTGTGTTGGAGGCACAGACGCACTCTATGATCTTTGGAAAGCATTACCAGAGGAGGGGCCGCTCACCGAAATCAACTGGATCAAAGCTGCTGTAGATGCTGGTAAAGCGGTTCATTGGTCAAACACAGGCTATGTTGTTTCATCGGATGAGCTGGGACAGTACTACATCACATTCAAACGGAATGGTTCGACGATTGGTCTAACGGATAAATCAGGTCGTTCATTGAATGGTAAATATCAGGAGTTTTTCGTAGCGGATATTCAGAACCTGCCTGAAACTGTTACTTACACGGATGAACGTGATGAAGACGGTTTCAGATGGATCGTTGTCTCCAGCCTAAGTGATGTTCCAGCTGAAGAGTTGAAATTGTTTCATGAGACCAACACCATCTACGAATTGTTAGATGATGGTGGCGAAGCGCTGCGGGATCACTGGGATGACTTTATCGAGGTCGTCCATTCAAATGGTACATTAGCGATCGAAGCAGCAACAGCAGCTTAGAGTAAAAGGTGATTACCCACAGAACACACGAATGATGGTGGATGTTGGGTCTGTAACAGACTCAACTGCTGTACCACTGTGCACAAAATTCAAACGGGATGAATTATCAGTAGCCACATGTTCTTCACTACCATAATGCCGAGAGCTGCTTGGAATATCGAGTTTTATGGCTTCGCTAGATGGTCTTCCGACCAAGCTTTGAAATTGTGCTGCACCACAAGTATCAGTTTGTGGTTGTTCAAGTGTTGGTGCCGTCACACCACTTATTGTGTCGCCAGGGTGTGTAGATTGGGGGCCATCTCTAACAATATATCTATTTGAACATCCAACCAAAAGAAGGAAGCTTAAAACTGATGCTGTTAGAACTTTGGCCATGTTATTACCCGTATAAATTGGATCAATCTATATCCCGAATAGTAAGGCTATTAAAAGCCTAAAGTAAAAGAAGGCTTCTTTTATTGGGAATTTAACTCAGTAAAGGAAGTCTAAAATGTCCACACGCGGTACATACCAATTCGAAAACCTCACATTCTACATCCACCATGACAATTACCTAGAAGGTGCAGCACGATATTTCTACAAAATGGTTGAGGCGAGCATAAAGATTAATACATCACCTGATGCGCTGCATCCGATTGATGACCATAATACACGCGGAGGTATGGAATTTGCCTTTATACGCGGTATTGGCAATGCAGATCTGTCAAAGGGACATGATCATCACTCTGATACAGAGTTTCGGTATTTTCTGAATACATCTGATTTGGGCGTCGTAACTATTAATGCTCAAGAAAAAATGTGGACAGAGATCGAAGGTGACAAGGTCCATTGGCGTGTTGTTTATAATGGTGAACTGTCAGAATTTATCAACAAATATGCAGAAGTTGATGCTGATAAGGTCTTGTGTAAGGTCGATGATTATTCAAACAGATGTACTTATGCGACGTTTGTCCAGGCACATGATGCGGCCATTGCCTTTTATGAGGGAGCTTTGAAGTTTAATGAGGGCAACCCAAACAGGCTTTCTTACATGCGTAAAGGAAAGGCGTGGAGTGAAGTTATTAGTTTACGTCAAGATATGTCTAAAATAGCGGAGGCGGTGTAATGGGCTGGATTTACTACGATGAAGCACCGATTGATATTAAAGCTGAAATCACGCGTTTATGTACGCATAGCTCGGATACCCAGAGTATCCGTCCTCTTTACATCCAGCAAGTTGGTACAACTTGGTATGCTGCCATTGAAGCTTGGCGTGCGGATAGCAGTACAATAACCGATTACACAGTTGATCAATTTGGTCGCTATGTTTTTGCGGCCGTATTTCTGACATCAAATGAAGGCTGTGGATGGGGATATAAGGATATGGGTGAAACCTGTGGTCCGTGTATGGCGACAGCTTCACCAAAGTTGATTAATATGCTCAGTGACACAACGTCTGATTATGCAAATGAATGGCGTGCAAAATGTCTTGAACAGGCAGTAAAGCAGAACCGTAAGCTTAAACATGGTGATTGCATTCAATTCAAAACACCTCTTAGTTTTGGTGATGATTGGACTTGCCCCGCTTTAGCGGACACCTAGACCTTACGAAAGAGGTGTCAGATGCAAAAGACGAGACCTGCCTATGCGGCAGAATTTAGGAATCAGATAATTAAGTTGGCGCGAGCGGGTCGCAGCGTCGAGGATTTAGCCCGAGAGTTTGAGCCAAGCGGCCACACGATCAGAAAATGGCTGCGTGATGCTGGTGTTTATGACGCTGGTGGTGGATCCGTTCTAGATCTGGCTGACAGAGAAGAACTTGATCGTCTTCGCAAAGAGGTTCGTCAGCTGCGCCAGGAGCGCGACATCCTATCAAAGGCGGCGGCTTGGTTTGCCCAGAACGGCGGGACATCACGGAAGTCTACGCGTTCATGAAGGTAAATCAGGCCCAATTCCCTGTATTGAAAATGTGCTCCCTGTTTGGAGTTTCTCGGAGCGGTTATTATTCGTGGAAAAGCCGCCCCAAATCAGCCCGTGCTCTTGAGGATGAAGAATTGACGGAAGATATTTTGAAGTTTCATAAAGACTCTAAGGAAACATATGGTGCCCCGCGTATTCATGCTGATCTGGCAGAAGCTGGTACGCATATTGGCAAAAAGCGTGTCGCCAGATTGATGAAAGCGGATAATATACAGGGAGTTAGCAAGAAACCCTATACAGTGACAACTCAATCCGATGAGGATGCTGTGCGCCCAAAGGATCTTGTGAAGCGTAAATTCGTGGCCGTGCGCCCAAACCAACTATGGGTGGCCGACATCACCTATATTCCAACATGGGCAGGGTTTATCTATCTCGCCGTTGTTCTTGATGTCTTTTCTCGGAAAATCGTCGGGTGGGCCATTGGCAGAAGGATGAAAACCCGATTGGTGTTGGATGCCCTCAACATGGCTGTGCAGCAAAGACGCCCTATCAATGTTATCCACCATTCAGATCAGGGGTCACAATATACATCTATCGCTTTTGGGGCGCGGTGCGTTGAGGCTGGAGTTCAGCCTTCCATGGGATCAGTCGGCGATGCTTACGACAACGCAATGTGCGAGAGCTTCTTCTCAACATATGAGGCAGAAGTAATTGAGAGGGAAACATTCAAAACAAAGGCCCAAGCAGAACATGCCGCTTTCGAGTACATCGAAGGCTGGTACAATCCAAAACGTCGACATTCAGCATTGGGCATGGTATCACCTATGAAATACGAAGAAAACTACCACGCAGAGGCTTCCATCCAGAAGTCAGAAACTGTCCGCTAAAGCGGGGCAAGTCCAGATATTGAGAGATCGATGTTTAAAGTAAGCATAGTGAAGTACCCTGGGCAGAAGCGTTCAAGAACTTTGTTTGAATGCATCGATACATCAGTTTTATGTAACATACGTGGTTATAAAACGATGAATTGGCGAATTGTTACTGCGGCAACGAAAGCACAGAGCAGGGCGCAAAGTGCCTAGTATATGCATGATTTAATATAAATGGAGTTGCTTCAGTAAGAGGCAGCTCCTTTTCTTCGTGACGGGTTTTGGAAGATAAATGGTTTATCTGCCCGATCACGGAGACATAACATGCCTAAATCAGTTGAGTATAAAATGACACTCTACCCAGCAATACGCGAAGGTGGGTTTATCAGTACAAAATTTGAGATGCTTAAAAACTACCCAGAAAAATACGTCACGGCTGCAGGAATGCCAGACCTGTTATCCAAAGTAACGGCTTTTGCAAAAGATCATGGCGAAGGTTGCCAAGCCAGTGTCCGGTGTTTGGCTGCACGCAAACCGCCTGGCTTTAAAGACACAACAACGAGCCTCTACTTCAATCTTGATGAGCATCAGACAGCTGTAGCTTCAGCTGCGTAAATACCTGTGGTGTCGGGTTCACTGGCCCCACAGGTTTAACACTCAAAGCGTCCCGCCGATAAAGGAAAAGGGACGCTTTTTGTTTTTATGATCATGAGATCGAAAAAAGTAACGGGTCACAGCCCACACATAAGGACTTATCAAAATGTACGACGGTAAATTAACAAAAATGGATGCAGATGATGCTTTCACAGGTGAAATCGCATCATTGGATTTCGATATCAACTTCAACATGGTACCAAACCCACATAAAGCAAATGACAAGCACCCAGATTATTGTATCGAGGCGCGTTCACCTCGCGGAAAATATATTCGCATTGGATCTGCATGGGCAGGTTTAAGCAAAGCTGGCAACGAATATCTTTCCCTGGCATTTAACATCGCCAACCAAAATGGTCCGGTACGCGTAAATGCAATGGTCGAGGAAGGTGGCGACCCATCACAGTACCGTATCTTTCCAATGGTGATGGCTGCTGCAGCTTAATCGTAACATCAATACCTGGGCGGCAACTGTAAAGTTGCTGCCTGCTGTTCTATGTGGAAATGTGAGTTATGCGACCCTGATGGCAGCTTTGTCAGGACAAAGCCACCATCACGGCCACGCGCGATGCCGCGCACCGCAGGTCAACAAGTGACCGTTTTCAAAAAACGAACTATTCATTAATTCTTAACAAATTGATTTGCTGGCTACGGGCGTAAATTTGCGTGGAGATCGGTCGTGCGTAGCGCGACTTTATTTCTTCTGGCTGGTTTCAAATGTCGGCCACAAGAGGGCAGTGCCCTCTTGTGGGTGTCCTGGCAAACTGGGCATAACAGCTCGTTCTTGATCCAGAATTGTTGAGGGGGTGGCGAGGTGGTTTCATTCGCTCGGGCTTGTATTTAGTTATGCCCAGTTTGCCAGGACTTGCGCTAATCGCTGAGAGCCGCGTAGCGGCATGGATAAAGTTACCCACACCCACGCTGTTCGATATATGAGGTCGCCCATCGTGGGCGCAAGCTTATGTAAATCCTTGAAGAAAGGCTTTACCTAAGTGGATAACTTTATCCATTGCTGGACCGACTGGTTCTCGGGCATGTAATGCCCTGTCACCCAACGGCCAGCTTACAAAAGGTAAGCTGACCGCATTGATTTAACCCTTGAGTAAATTGCTGCCCGTTTAATTTTAACGCAAGGTTAAAAATCAAAACCCTGCTTTGTTCTAAAGCAGTCGTGGCAAAACCTTTCTCCTATCATTTCGGATACAGACAATAATTAAGCTGAGAACTGTATCCAAGTGAAAAATGAAATTTTGAATAAGGCACGCTAACACATTAAACTTGCAGTTTAATGTTAACGGCGATAAACATGAGTATGGCCATCTATCATTTCAACATCGATATCATAAGCAGATCAAAGGGTATGGGTAGCGCTGTGGCTGCAGCAGCTTACCGTCATGACACAAAAATGAAATCTGATTTTGATGGCAAAACCTACAGCTATAAGCGTAGAAATACTGTGGTCTGGAGTGAGATTTCTTTACCAGTAGCGGCGCCGCAGTGGGCGTGTGATGCCTTTGGGTGCGATGCTTCGCGCCGTGCTCTTGTAGTGCGTGAAGCTACAGGTGTGGCCCGAAATCAGGTGGTTGCGAAACTATCTGCTGTGCTCTGGAATGGCATTGAGCAACATGAAGCGGGACATAATAAACACCATAAGCGAGCAAGGCTTGCGCGTAAATTTACCATTGCGCTGCCAGTTGAATTGACGAGAGAAGAGCAAATTACAGTAACGCGTGAATATGTTCAAAAGGCTTTTGCAGAGCGTGGAATGGTTGCGGATTGGGTTGTCCATGATCCTCAGAATGCATCAAATAATAATCCTCACGTGCTTGGAATGGTGGCTATGCGGGAGCTTGGCGAAGAGAATTGGGGGTTAAAAAACCGTGATTGGAATGCGCGAGATTTGCTAAGAGCATGGCGTTCAGAGTGGGCGGAGGTCGCAAATATTGCGCTTGAGTGTGCTGGTTTTGATAAGCGAATTGACCACCGGCGTTTGGACGGAGTGGAAGTGGAATAGCATGGCTATTTGTCAATTTAGCATAAGCGTCTTGAGTAGAGGAAAGGGAGCAGGCAGTGCCGTAGCTGCCGCTGCTTACCGTCATAATACCAGAATGAAATCTGAGTATGATGGGAATACTTATAACTACAGCACAAAAGATGATCTTGTTCATTCAGAAATCTCACTTCCAGAGAATGCTCCGGCATGGGCGCGTGAGGCATTTGGGGATGTAGCTCTTGGCCGTGAATTGGATGGTAGGGAAGGGTCTGATGGGGTTCGCGCTGAAGCGGTTGCTAAGTTATCTCAAAAGCTTTGGAACGGTGTTGAGCAATATGAGGCTTCTCATAATCGGCGTCATGCTGAGGCGCGTTTGGCGCGTAAATTTACCATTGCACTGCCAGTTGAATTGACGCGAGAAGATCAAATTATTGCCATGCGTGAATATGTGCAAAAGGCATTTACAGAGCGTGGAATGGTCGCGGATTGGGTTCATCATGATCCAAAAGGGAAGAAGCATGACAATCCACATGCGCATATTACCGTGTCTACGCGAAAGCTTGGCGAGGAGAATTGGGGGCTAAAAAACCGTGATTGGAATGCGCGAGATTTGGTTATGACGTGGCGTTCGGAGTGGGCGGAAGTTGCAAATATTGCGCTTGAGCGTGCTGGTTTTGATGAGCGGATTGATCACCGCAGCTATGCAGACCAGGGCATTGAATTGGAGCCTGTATCATTTAATCCACATGTGGCTGAGCACGCCGAAGCAGCAGGTCAAGTCGCGCGTAACAAGGAGCGTGCTGAACAATCTCGGGCTAAAAATGAAGCTTTTTTACGCGCCAACCCAGAGCATATCTTGGTTGTTGTGGGGGCGGAGCGGTCTGTTTTTGATCGGGAAGATATTGAAGCTGCGTTCGAAAAACGCCTTGGGGAAGACGCGCCTGGTCTTAGTGATTTGGTGGAAATTGCTATGGCTTCGCCAAACATCGTTCAGGCTGTGGATGGAGGTTTTACCACAAAAGCACAGGCGTCTGTGGAGACGAATTTGCAGGTAGATGCACTGCAATTGTACTCAGAAAGATTGGTCATTTCTGGTGGTGATGGTCTCCCTGTGGGTGCTGGTAAGGGTATGGAGGATGACCAAATTGAAGCCCTAAAAGAGATGGTATCAGATCGTCGTTTGTCGCTGATTACAGGCTATGCGGGTGCTGGTAAAACGTGGACGATTGGAGAGGCTGCGAAGGTTTGGGAGGCACGTGGATATGAAGTATTAGGGGGTGCCGTTTCTGGTAAAGCCACAGCTGAACTGGCTGATATCGAGGAATTAAGGGCTGCGAGTTTGGCTGCTTTGGAGGCGCGTTGGTCCCGTGGCAAACTGCCTTCACAGGGCAAGTTTGTGTTCTTTATGGATGAAGCCGGCATGGTTGGATCGAGCCATTGGGAACGGGTTCAGCGTAAAGTTACAGAGATGGGTGGCAAGTTAATTGCTGTTGGAGACCCTGAACAATTCCAACCTGTTTTGGATACTGGGGCCTTTGGTATGGTTATGAAACATGTGCCGTACAAAGTTATCAATAGCGTCATGCGTATGGAAAACTGGCAAGAGAGATTGGCAACAACGCAGTTTGCGCAAGGTGAAGATGGGGCTAAATCTGCGCTGCAATATTATGACGGTGCGGGTCATATTAAACACGACAGCAGCGGTGTGGCAGATATTGCGAATGACTATTACAAGGTGGATCCAAAGGCCAGCCGCGTTGCGATTGCTTATTCCAATAGGGATGTCTGGGAGTTGAATTCGGCCATTCGTGATCAGGCTTTAGAGCTGGGTCTTATGGATGTTCGGGGGCAGGTGAACTACGGTGTTATTCGCCGTGTTGATAGAAGCGGTTTGCATCCAAAGATCGTGACGGTTCCTATGGAGTTTGCACAAAATGACAGGGTGTTATTCACCAAGCCGCACCGTGAATTGAACTTACCGAAATCCACTTTTGCCACAGTTTTGGAGACGCGTAAGGGTGAGATTGATCTTTTAATAGATGGCAAACAGGGGCGTAAAGTCACTGTGGATATGTCGGCCTTTAGTCACTTTGATTATGGATATGCAGCAACAGGCCACCGTTTACAGGGTGTTTCTATGCAGTATGTTTTTGCGCTGGCACACGCACGTATGAACCGTCACGCGGCTTATGTGTTTATGTCACGGCATGTTAAAGCGGTTACAATGTATGTCGTACCAGAGCGTTTCAAAAACATTGATTTTGAAGATGCGATGACGCAAAGCGGTTATCTGAATGCTACGGGTGATCTGGCTGACGCGCGTAATTTGGTGCAATCCAGCCCATCTGTGGCGGGTATGGAAATCGTCCAGCGTGAGGATTATGCACCTGATACTGCGATTGTCAGGGGTGGCGCTTTGCTGGAAGATGCACATTTAACCTCTGTCTTTAGACATCATTATGGCCTGATAGCCTCTGAATACGTAAAAACTGAAACCCCAATGTTTGGAGATGATCCAAGCGGTTTTATCGAAAACCCACAGGGTGTTATTGATCATTTGATTAAGCACAGTTCTACATTCCACGCGTCTGATGTTGCGGGAGCCTTGATGGAAGTTGTGTTTGAACCTGATAGTTTTGCGCGGTTGTTTGAAGAAGCAATGTCCCATCCTGATCTCGTGATTTTAAGCGAAAACGGCCAAAATGGTGAGGGGCGTGTTTACAGTACGGGTGCCCAGGTCAAGGTTGAGCTTGAAGCTGTGGATCTCGGTGTGGCTCTGGCTAAAGGGTCGCAAGATCAGCAGTTGGAAGCCGGTGCGGGTTATGTTGCTTCGGTTTTAGCTAATGAAACTATTGATGCATCTGTCGCTGATGCCGTTCAATACGGTACAACTGGCGGGCAAGTACGTTTAATCTCTGGCGGGTCAGGGTCAGGCAAATCAACAGCATTGGGTTTAATCGGGCAAGCGCATGAGTATGCGGGGTTTGATGTTGTCAGTGTTGCGCCAACGCGGGCAACAGCCAAAAGCTTTGGTCTACAAGCGGGTGTGACGGCTCAGACCTTTGGCAGTTTGGTTTACGGTTTGGATCATGGAACCAAGCATCTTGATGCCAATAGTGTGATTGTTCTTGATCATGCGGAGCTGATGGGGGCTGAGGATGCACTACAGCTTTTAAAGCTGGTTGAACATACAGGTGCTAAGCTAGTTGCTGCGCGTGGGGAAGGGGCGCTGACTTCCATTGCTGCAGGTCAGGTTTTTGCAGATATTGAAGAGCGGGTTGGGGCGTTTGAACTTTCAGGTAGCTTACGACAAGCGGATATGGCTACGCGCGATATAGTCAGCGGCCTCAAGACTAAAGTAGGGCGTGCGCGTGATGTGGGTCTTGTGGATGAGATGATCTCAGGTGGTTTTGTCTCAGCGCAAGGTAATCGTTTGGATGCCATAGACATGGTTGCCAGGGCTTATGTTCTGGATCCAAATCCAGATAAGGTGGCCATTGGCTACAGTCGTGCGGATGTGGATGCTTTAAATGTCGCCATTCATGTGCAGATGCAACCAGGTACTGTTGTGGGTCCAAATGGGCCTTTAGACCCAAGTGTGGTGAATTTGGAAACAGCGCATGTGGGCGATAAGTTCGTATTGCTAGAGCGTTACGCACCTGTAGGGCTGGCTGCAGGCGAAAAAGCCACTGTCGTTGATGCCGATAAAACTCATGTGACTTTGCGCCTTGGTGATCTCAAAGAAGAACGTTTCTTAAAGGTAGCGCGTAATGATGCAGAAATGAATCTGGGTCATGGCTTTGCGCAAACGCTTTATTCTGCTTATGGATCAGGCCATTCATCCGTGCATGTTTTAGGGTCTGCTGGATTTACACGTGATGCTTTACATGCAGCTGCTGGTTTGCATGAAGATAAGCTTTCTCTTGTCCTTCCTTTTGATGAGGATGGATCACGGGATTACCTTGAAGGTGTTTTGAATAAAGAGGCGCGTGTTGTGACGGTCTCTGATTATGTGACAGATGCTGATCGTATCTTAGGTCAGATATCAGAACGCGCAACTGCGTTAAGTCAGTCCGAGCGCGGTGCTGATAATATTTACGGTAAACCAGAAGAGGTGGCTCTTACACCAGATCAATCTGTCACAGCCCAGTATTTAAAAGACAACCCAGAGCATATTCTCACACTTATGGGCGCAGAGCGCTCTCAGTTTAGCCAGTCTGACCTTGAGGGGGCGTTTGAGAAGCGGTTGCAAGAAGGGTCTGCTGATATTCAAGTGTTGATGGATAAAGTCATGGCGCATCCAGCCCTTGTGGCGCTGGATGATTTTGGACGTGGTGGACATAGGCTTTATACGACACGCGCGAATGTGGTTCAGGAAATGAACCTCATGGAGCAAGTGCGTGACCATTCAGACAGAGCTTTTGCAGATGTATCAGGTTTTGGGGCATATGATCTTCCAGTGTTTTTTGCGGACGAGCAAAAGCATGCTGTTGAAGCAATGGTTAGCGATGCGCCTATTACGCTGGTTAAAGGCTATTCTGGTGCGGGTAAAACCACGGCAATCAGGGCTGCAGCAAAGGTATGGAAAGACCGTGGGTTTGATGTTTATGGCGGGGCTTTATCTGGAAACATTACGCAGGGATTGGCAAGTGTTGAGGGTATTGAGCGCGCCAGTCTAGCCGCATGGGAAGCGCGTTGGGCGCGGGGGCGTCGTCCTGAATCTGGTAAGTTTGTGATGTTTATGGATGAGGCCGCAATGGTTGGGCCTGATGTCTGGGCGCGTGTGCAAGACCGTGTTTTAAAGATGGGCGGTAAGTTAATAGCCGTTGGAGATCCAGAGCAGCTGCAGCCTGTTTCTCAAGCGAGTGCCTATAAATCAATCGAAGCAGAAATTGGTTCTGAGATTATTGCAGAAGTGCGCCGTCAAAAAGATACTGATGAACAGAAGTTTACCAAGCAGTTCACACTTGGCGGTAAAGAGGCAGTTGAAGCCCTTCATGGCTATGCAGATCGTGGTGCGGTTGTATTCTTAGAGGATGAAGCTGCCTGTATTGCTGCCATCAGTAAAGATTATGCAGACCGTGGTGCTGCAGGTGAGAGCAAAACCGTTATGGCCTATACGAACCGCGATGTGAATGTATTGAATGACCAGATACACAGTGACCGTGTTGAAAGTGGTGCTGTTAACCCTGATACGGTGCAGGATTATGGTTTGATCGAGCGCGTTGATCGTTCAACAGGTGCCCCGCGCCGTACAACACTGGCTTTGCATCTGGGTGAAGGCGACCGAGTTATCTTCAAGCAAGCTCATGCTGATTTGCGTATTCCAAAGTCAGCTTTTGCAGATGTGGTTGCGACACGGACGGGCGAAGTTGACCTGCTCATCGATGGGGATGTACCGCGTCAGGTGACAATCGATATGACCAGCTTTAATCAATTTGATTACGGCTATGCGGCGACTATTCATAAATTACAGGGTGCGTCCAAGGCGCATAGTGCAACACTGGCACATCCTTATATGGATAAGCATTCGACGCTTGTGGCCATGTCGCGCCATGAACTCTCCACAAAGCTCTATGTACCACGCACACGTATAGAAAATATGGAGGGTCTTGAGCGCATAGTGCAGCGCAGCAGTTACCAACCTTTGGCAGAACGGGCCATAGAAGGCCGCGTGCAGGAAAGCTTTGTTCCTGGTCTAACAGGAGCAGGTATTGAGGGTCGCACGGATTTGGTTCGTGATACGCAGACGGATCATACGATCACGTTTGAGGGTGATGCGCATCTTGCCAGTGTGGCCAACCGTATGACGGGATTACTTGCTTCTAATTATAGAGAAGGTGATCCTATCTTCTTGGAAGACCCAAAGGGTTATATAGAAGATCCTGAAAAAATCATTGATGATATGATCCAGCATCAATCAACACTGCGGGCCACGGATGTAGCACGGACTTTATCGGGTGTGGTAAAGCACCCAGATCATTATGCACGCTTATTCCGTGAAGCAATGTCACATCCAGATTTGGTTGTTCTCAGTGAAGAGGGCGATCAGGGTGAGGGGCGTATTTATTCCACCAAGGCGCAAGTGGCGCTTGAATTGGATGTGGTGGATCGGGGTGCGCGTTTGGCGTTGTTGCGAGGGACTAATCAACCAGAGATATCTGATTGGTTGGTTCGGAACATAAAGAAGAAACACACCCTATCAGATGAGCAAGCATCTGCCCTAAAGCTTTCCAGTAAAGATCCGTTTACAATCATAAGTGGCTCGTCTGGTAGTGGTAAAACACATTTGGCAGCAGCCATAGGAGATGCCCACGCACATGCTGGTCGTCAGGTTATATTGGTTTCTCCAACAGGCATTGGGGCTGATAATTTACGTGAAGCCAATGGCAAAGCACCCGTTATGACGCTTATGGGGTTGGATTATGCTATTAAAGAAAAACGGATAACCTTAGATGCAAACACTGTCATTGTTCTGGATGAAGCGGGTCTGGTTGGTGCTAAAACGGCAGATGGTTTGTTTAAGAAAATTGAGGATAGCTCTGCCCGCCTCGTGGCACTTCGGCATAATGACCAAATGGGGCCCTATGAAGCTGCACCAGTGTTCCAGACATTAGAAGCGCGTATTGGTGGCATTGAATTGGGTATGCAACACCGTAGCCAAAACGTTGAATTGTCTCATGTGCTTGGTGGTATAAACGCTGCTGGCGTAGATGCCAGTGTAACGGCCAAGGCCTTAAATGAGTTAGGTGTCATAACGTCTGGTGGAACGCGAGATGCAAGTATTCAGAAAATTGCCCAAAATTACGTATTGGATCCAAACCCAAATAAAATGATTGTGGCACATTCTCGCGCTGATGTCGCTAGTGCCAATAAGGCAGTCCGCAGTAGTATGGATACGCGTAGTCCAGAACGTATGGAAGGCCGTTCTGAACTTGCAGAGGCTGGATCAATTGCTGATTTACGTCTTGGGGATCGTATTGTTCTGTCCAGTTATTATAAGGCTGCGCGATTGCGTCCAGGAACGCGCCTTGAAGTGGTCAGAACAAACGAACAGGATGTTGTCTTAAAGCTTGGCTCTGGGGCTGAGGCAGAGTTTATAAAGCTTGATAAAGAGGATGCCGAGTTTGACTATAAGTTTGGTTTTGCAACAACGTTGTTAGGCTCAAAAGGGCGTGCAATTGAGAGTGTTTATATGTTGGCCACACCTGGCATGTCTCGGAATGATTTCAACACAGGTGCGGGATTACATGGCCAGTCTTTGAATGTGGTATTACCAACATCAGAAGAGCATAAAGAAGCTGCGGTTACGGCAATCTTACAGACAGATGGGACTGCACGCTCAACGCTTGATTATGGGTTTAGTGCTGACAATCATGTTAGAGAAGCTTTGAAAGATCATACCCCTGAGGCCAGTCATGACATTGGCATTCTAACAGCAGGAATGAACCGTATTCTTGATTGGGTTGCGGACCGTATCGATGGTGGGGCAGGGGCTACGCCCACGCGGGCAAAGCAGTTGCGTGCTAAGGTTGTGGGCGAACTCTTGAGCGCAAGGTCACGTACTGGTTTAGGTGATGTGACCATGATGCAGCGCAAAGATTTAGAAACCTTCGTTGATCATCTCATTAAGAAAGACAGTTGGAGAAAAACCATGTTCCAGTTTGGTGGGGTCAAAAGCAGGACAACGACAGGCAGTATTGTAGAGGGTTCTATGGTTGGCCGTATTTTGTTGCGCGGTGAAGAATTGGCAAAAGCACATAAGAATGATGGGCTGCAGGATTGGTTCGTGGCGGCGCGGTCTCAAGTGAATGAGCGTATGATGGATCGTTTGAAGGCGCCTAGTTTAGAGAAAGATGTGGGTGTAGATAAAGGGCCTGTAACTGTTGATGAGGTGACGGATAATACCTTTAAGCACGATGCGGATACTTATTTAGGTCGTGTTGAGCGTAAGGCAGCTGCACAAAAAGCGGCTGCTGTATTAAAGCAAGACAAAGAGTTGCAGCAGGATAAGTCAGTTGAACAACCGATGACAAAAGATGATGAGAAAAATCAGAGTAAATTCAAATATGATGCGAATTCCTATTTAGGTCGTGTTGAAAGAAAAGCTGCAGCTCAAAGACAACGCGATGGTGTCAAACAAGAAAAAGCACCTGTGCAGGATAAATCAATTGATAGGTCAATATCTAAAGATGATGATGGCACAGGGTTTGGGTATTGATGCGGGTATTTTTAACATCATGTGGTCTGCTGCTAATAGTATTCTTGGTTTACGCTTATCAATCAGGGTATAGATTTAATAGGACAGCGTCGCATCCTATCGGGATATACCGTTTAGTTGATCAAGCACCTGATGTTGGCCTATATGCACAATTTTGTATACCAGCTACGCGGGCCGAATTGCCGCCTCTTGATGAGGTATATGTTTCTCCATGCACGACAGATAAGGATGGACATCCTTTGTTAAAGCGTATTGTGCGTGTTGAAGAAGAAAAAGATGCTTACTTTGTTCTTGGCGATCATCCGAAGTCGTTGGACTCGCGTATATTCGGGCCATTAAAGCATTCAGATATTACTGGGGTGTTGGTGGAAGTTTGGACGTTTTAAAGTATAGAGTATTGTAAAAACTCAAAGTCGAATACAATAAAAGCCGATTTTTCAAAGTGCACTAGAATAGATGCAAACGAATTTGAACTCCACTTATGAGCCTTGCTACCTAAATAAGTCAAAGGTCTGGTTAGAGCCCATTCTGCTCTATGAAAAAAACACTACCGCTTCACCTTAGGGGTCGCTTTGGGTAGGGGGCTAAATCTGTCTCTTATACACATCTGACGCTGCCGACGATATGCAGTGTGTAGA
>OJDN01000410.1_pt1 | contig 15366 bp, 15 predicted proteins | sample 1592731 | NCBI WGS metagenome assembly OJDN01 (sample SAMN05416881, study PRJEB24817) | seawater metagenome | isolation source: Sea water | place: Canada:Atlantic | collected 2013-11
ACGAGATTCGCCTTAGTCTCGTGGGCTCGGAGATGTGTATAAGAGACAGACAGACTGGCATACAAAAGAATGCGACAAATCAGCGCACCCTTTGCTTTAGGTGGTGACGTTGTTGCCTCTCTCCCTTGTGGTATTTCATCGCCATGATGATTACATCTCCGGTTTGCGGAATTTCAGTGTCATACGGTCACTTTCGCCGATTGCCAGGTAGTCCTCACGATCCTGATCGCCCAATTGCAGTGTCGGTGGCAGGGTCCACACGCCGCGTGCATAATCTTTTGTGTCGTTGGGATTGGCGTTAATTTCAGCACTGTCAACAAACTCGAATCCAGCAGCTTCTGCCAGTTCAATGACATAATCCTGAGTCACATAACCGGACGTGCTCATGAATTCCATGCTGCTACCCTCAGGCGCGCGATGCTCGACCACACCCAGTACACCGCCGGGTTTGACAGCTTTGTAAAAGGTCTCAAAATGTTCATGCTGTGTGCCAGCCATGATCCAGTTATGCACATTGCGGAAAGTCAGGGCCAGATCTGCCGACCCTGGCGGTGCTATATACGTTGCATAGGGAGGGTTCAGGTGGGTGATAGTGGTTTCACCATAGACTTCGGGGTTTTCAGCCAACTTGTCCTGGAATCGCATTAGCGCGGGAGGCTGATACGACAACGTACCGTTAGGTGAAAAGTGCGCCGCATAATATTGACCATTGCTCTTGAGAAAAGGAGCCAGAATTTCTGTATACCATCCACCACCGGGCAGTATCTCAACCACAGTCATCCCAGATTCCAGCCCCAAAAACTCAAGTGTTTCAACAGGGTGGCGATATTCATTACGGGCAATGTTAGCCTCGCTACGGTGATCCGCAGTAATCAGGGACTCCAGTTTTTCCGTATCATCAGCCAGTAATGGCGACGACAAACTCATACCGGCAATAGCGGCAGTCAAACCCAGGTAACGAATCTGCATATCAAATAACCTCATCAGGTTGGAATAATTGAAAAAACTCTATCAGAGAACATTTACAACTGCAGTATTTTTTGAGGAATTTTTCAGCAAGCAACCACGTTACTGATACAATGCCACCGATATACCCATTAAGCTGAGCTCATGACCAAACGACGTACCCGCTCGAAAAAACCAACCAGAAACACCCGGAAAACCAAAAAGCAGTTTTCTTTTAAACGCTGGCTATTCAAATGGATTGCTCTGCCTGCTGTGCTTGTCGCCGCAGGCTGGCTCCTTTGGACTGATTACCAGATCCGTACCAGTTTTGGTCAGTTGCAATGGGAATTACCTGCGCGTATTTATGCCAAAGCACACGAGTTGTACCCTGGCATGTCCCTGCCGCCAGAGCAGCTAAGGTCAACGCTGATCGATCTGGGGTACCGGGAAAGTGACGTTCCTAACAACCCGGGTGAATTCAGGGAGTTAGGCAATCAATTTGAACTTTATACACGTGGCTTTCAGTTCTGGGATGGCCCTGAGCCCGAGCGGCTGGTCAATTTGCAATATGCCGGAAATTCCATCAGCCGGCTGACTGACAGTCGTGGCGACCCGGTACCTCTGATGAGACTGGAGCCTTTGGAAATAGCCCAGATCAACCCGGAAACCGGCCAGGACCGCCTGCCGATGAGCCTGGAAGACGTGCCTCAACAGCTGATCGATGCCGTGGTTGCTATTGAAGACCGCCGCTTCTACTCCCATTTCGGTGTCGACCTGCAAGGCATCGCCAGAGCCATGCTGGCCAATATCCGAGCCGGAGGCATTGTCCAGGGTGGCAGCACCCTGACCCAGCAGTTAGTCAAGAACCTCTACCTGCACCGTGACCAGACGCTGGCCCGGAAAGCAGAAGAAGCCATAATGGCCATTGCCCTGGAAATCCATTTCAGCAAAGCGCAAATCCTCGAAGGTTATATGAACGAGGTGTTTTTGGGGCAACAAGGCAACCGTGCCATCCACGGTTTTTCCTTAGCGGCTGAATTCTACTTCGGTCGTCGGCTTGACCAGCTCTCTTTGTCAGAATTTGCACTTCTGGCCGGAATGCCGCAAGCACCTTCACTCTATAATCCGCGTCGAAATCCACAACGGGCAATCGAGCGTCGCAATACGGTACTGTCACAAATGGCCACCCAAGGTCTCATTACCGAACGGGAGCGGGAACTTGCTGCGCGTGCTTCTCTGGATGTCATTGAGCGCCCCCGGTCACGCAGCAACGCCTACCCTGCCTTTATGGCACTGGTACAGGACAACCTGGCCCGTGAGTATGACATTGAGTCACTGCGCCGTTCCGGGTTACGCATCTTTACCACGCTTGATGTAGGCATCCAGGAACAGGTCGAGCAACGTATCCAGCGTGCCGTCGACTCAGTAGAAATCGACTCAGCCACAGCTGACCAGCTTCAGGCTGCTACCATTATCACTGATGCCAGCACTGGTGAGGTCAGGGCCATAAGCGGCGGTCGCGACCCTGACGACAGAGGCTTTAACCGGGCACTCAACGCCAAAAGGCAAATCGGCTCACTGATCAAGCCATTCGTTTATCTGGCCGCGCTGGACTCTGGGCGGTATTCCCTGGCGTCGATTCTGGATGACCGCCCTGTCGAGATTGAACTCGATAATGGTGACATCTGGTCCCCTTCAAACTACAACCGCGAATATGACGGTAATGTCTATTTACATGAAGCCCTTTACCGGTCATTAAACCTGGCAACAGTCGACCTGGGCATGGAACTGGGTGTACACCGTGTTATACGGATGCTGGAACGAGCCGGCTATAAAGGTGATGCCAACCCCTACCCTTCGGTACTGCTGGGTGCACTGGAAATGTCTCCACTGGAAGTCGCACAGGTGTATCAAAGTTTAACCAGCGGGGGGTACTACTCACCCTTGCGAGCCGTGGTTGCAGTGACCTCCGGTGAGGGACAGCCCCTGCAACGATACGGTGTCGAATCAACACCGATAACCGACCCGGAAACGATGTTCCTGCTCGAACACACCATGCAGTCGGTGTTCTATCAAGGCACCGCTGAAAGTGCCAAGAAAAAGCTGGGCAACCAGCTCCCGTTAGCAGGCAAAACAGGAACCACCAATGATTTAAGAGATAGCTGGTTTGTCGGCTATGGCAGCAACCTGATGGGTGTGGTCTGGCTGGGCCATGACGAGAACGTTGATACAGGTCTAAGTGGCGCGACAGGCGCTCTTCCAGTTTGGACCGATCTGATGGCTGGATTAAACATACAACCCCGATACACACCGGCACCGGAAAGTATTGTCTGGCACCGGGTCGCGCCGGTGCCAACCCAGGACCGTATCAATCAGGACTGCAGCCAGGCTCAATCGCTGCCTTTTTCGCCTTCGGTATTACCTCAACCCTCTGTGGATTGCGAGTCATCCGGATCATTGCTGGACAGGTTCTTTGGCCAGGTAAGGAGTATTACCCCATGATATTGATCAAACCATTAATCGTTTCATTAATGGCTTTGCTGTCTGCCTGCGCCACTTATGATCGAGTTTATGGGCCAGGCTCCCAGGGACCTGCGCCAGTCGAGCGCAGCCAGCCCGCTATCGTGTCTGATAATGGCTCAAACAGCAGCAGTGAACGACAGGTCTATGAAAGTACAGCTACAGGAGTTGCCAGCCCGTCTGCAGATACCGGAGCTATCGACGAGACCAGGAACTCTCAGCCACCACAGGATAGTCCACTGGCTAACCCTCGTGATACATCACCCACTGGTTCACTGCTGACCTCTGCACGCAGTGCCGCACAAGCGGGTGAACTGGAAAGAGCCGCCGCAATCACTGAACGCGCCCTGAGCATATCTCCTCGTGACCCCGTGGTCTGGTACGAGTTGGCACGCATACGCAGCCTGCAACAACGCTATGGCGAAGCTGATGGCCTGGCACGACGTGCCCTCAGCATGACTGGCGCTGACCGGGGGCTACGCCGGGAAATCGAGTCGCTGCTCGACTCCATTGCAAGACTCAGGGAATAAGTTTTTCAAGCTCTGATATATACAGGGTTCCGGATACAGCCCCGTTCTCATCATAGGTACCGAGCCAGATATCGAACCGACCTTCTGAACTGTCCGTTAGATACACCTGCGGGTTCAGTGTCAGTGCATGGGCATCATCATTACATACCCACCCACCAGTCGAAGTATTGACAATCAGCGTCGCATCCTCGTCACCATCATCCGCAACAAAGTACACATTCAAATCATCAGTGGAGCCATTCCATCTTAGTGTGACATCTGGTGATCTCGACGCATACCCCATGCATTCGCTGCCATAATCCTGTGCCGCCACATCGACACTGCCTCCGGCGATGACACTCACCTCATGAGGGTCCGGTACAAAGTATTCTGTCAACTCGATCTCACCAAAATTGGCTGTGGCAGACCAGTCCAGACCACCTTCAACGGAATCGTCAAATAGTGACGCAATAAAATCATCAGCACTACCACTATCTGACCCGCCGCCCAGTTCGGATATATACAAGGTGCCAGGGATCAAACCACTTTGCGAATAACGCCCTACCCAGACATCAAAACGGCCTTCCGCCTGCCCGCTTAATGCCACTTCAGGATTCAGCGTATCGCTATTAGCGTCATCATTGCATAGCCATTCACCACTTGATGTATTGATGATAAGCGTTGCATCCTGACCATCATCGGATTCAAAATATACCCGTAAATCCTCTGTACCGCCTGACCAGTTAAACTGGAAGTCCGGGCTCTGTGATGCATAGCCAGTACAACTGCTGCCATAACCCTGGGCGCCAACATCAACCTGGCCACCGGCCTGGATGCTCACTGCATGCGGATCTGGGATGAAGCCTTCTTCCAGTGAAACAGAACCATAGTGAGGTTCACCCTGCCAGTCCAGAGACAGATCAAAATTGCCCTCGCCACTATTTGGCTGGGCCACACCGGCGCCATCAAACAAATCACTCCCCTGTCTGGCCAGCAACGTACCGCCAAACACAGCGCCCGTCTGGTAGCTGCCAACCCAGACCCGGTAAGTCCCACTTTCAGCAAGATCCATCAACAGCGCCGGATTCATGCTGCCGTCATAAGCATCATCATTACAGTACCAGTTACCTGAAGGGTCATTGACGATGAGTACAGCATCATCACCATCATCCTCAGCAGCAAAGGCCAGCAGCATTTCACCGAGCGGCTCTTTGACATCAAACTGAAAATCGGGCTCGGCAGCCGCTTGTCCAACACACTCTCCCCCCAGGTAATTGACATCCCGGTTACCACCGGCATAGAGGTAGGTTTCAAAATCTTCAGAGAAAGAGGCCCTGTCCAGCTCATGACTACCTGAGGCGGCGAATGCAGAAGCAATAAGGCCGTTGCCATTTTCGTAATCTGACCATGCCGTCAGCAGTTCGGCGTCATTTGCCATGGTGTTACGAACCAGTGGAGTCGCCAGAATACTGCCCAGGCGACCACCGGTTGTCTGTTCCATGTATACAGCCGTTGGAATACCGATAATGTCACCATCCTGATTGACGGCCACACCGCCACTGTTGCCTGGTGACATCTCAGCATTGGTGCGATACCAGCCCACGACACTGGTATCATTGGCGCTATCGATTTCTTGCATTTGCACAGAAGAAATAATGCCGGTTGTGTAAACCAGTTCATCATCAGCCAGACCAGGGTATCCCAGAATGGCGATGCTCTCGCCACGACCCAGAATTTCCTGTTCTGAGGCAAGACTGATCATGGGCAAGGTAAATCCGGAAGGGTGGTTGCCAGCAAGCAGGTCTGAAGCTCTCACCGCTGCTCCGTTCAAATCTTCATAAACATGGTATAATGCCATGTCATAATCAGGTGAAAATGACAACAACCGCGCTTTAAACGTTGGCACTGCTGGTTCATTAACGTCCAGCAACACCGCGACTTCGACCTCCTCATAACCAACCACAACATGCCGGTTGGTTAGCAGCGTCACCCTGTCTCCCTCAACGATTAGCGACCCTGACCCGGTTCCTGTGGGCGTGCGCACCTGGGCAATTGCTGGTGCCAGCGCGTCAACATCGAACCCTTGCGCTACGACTGAATGGCTCAAACTGATGCCAAACAGGAGTGAAACCATAACGGCAATTACCGAGACTTTATGAAACCTGTCAGAACACATAGTGAAGCTTCCTTTGCTTTGCTTTTCTCCGATTATACTCAAGAACCCTTGCAAATGTCCGATAGACAAGTTGATCCACGCCATAGCCTGGCTCGTATAGCTCCCGGTCTGCGCTAGCAACCTTACGTAACTCTCCCCAGCTCATTTCAACAATGGCAACGAAATGCTGACGTTATTGAGAGAGGCTGCAGGGCGATGGGAAAAAGTCAGTGGTATCAAGATAGAAATCCTGCAAGCTGGCAATTACCGTGATGACATCACTGCCTCTGTATCACGACTGGACCGAGTCGTCAGTGTCACCTGGGTCAGTTCAGCAGAGAACTTCTCAGCCCGGGTTGCACCAAGGCGTGGTAATTATGACCCGGACTTACGCTATTACCCTTACCTGGATGGTTCAATTACGCTGAACAGCCGCTCCAGCAGATGGGACAACCAGACTAAAGCCATGCGCACACTGACTCATGAAATGGGTCACCTGCTCGGGCTCGGTCATTCGGACAACCCCAACTCAATGATGTTTGCCAACCCCTATAATACGCTGCAATACCCAACTGAAGATGACATCCGTGCAGTTCAGGCACTGTACGGTCCACCTTCAGTTGCCATTTCTGCTTCGCAGCCGAAATCAGAATGGCTGTACCAGCCACTCCCCCTGGCAAGTCGCTCTTTCCTGGCAAAAAGCAGTATTACTGCTGAAGACAGCGCGTTGAATAACAACACGATCACAGAATCAACCCGTGAGGATGGATGGCTGAGACTGGACAGGTTTGATTCAATTGGATGTGCTAAAACATTTGCCTGGTAACTGGCAAATTCATATCAATGACAGTGACAGTAAACAGCGCTGGCAGACACTGAGTTTCACGGTAGACACATACCCGGAGTTTAACCAGCCACCTACTGCAAGAATTGCTGTGGCCCGAACCGGAACTGCAAACCGCATACAGGTTAAAGTTGTGGCGAATGATGCGGAGAACGACAGAATCAGTGTTCTCTGGTCGCCTCAGGAGGCACCTGAGATATTACCAGATGACGGTATTTCAGGCTGGAAAACTTTATACCTGACTCACTCCGGAACCCATTCCTTTTTCATCGAAATCAATGATGACAACACTCGCTACCCAGGGTCAGGATCCACCACATCCGCCGGTGAAGGCTTTCGCACCCTGCTTCGCCTGGACGTCACACCCTCCTTCCGGGGCGATAACATGATCAAGGTGACTTCATCCAACCTGAATTCATATCATGGCTCAGCCACAAAGCTACTGACCTTTTATCGTTCAAACAGTCCTGTTTATGAACCCAGCAGCAGCTGGCCAGCTCCCTATAACGGTGTTACTCCACCGAATAGCGCCAATATGCACATAAATAACATCGCCGTTCTGGATACAAGCAATACAACCCTCCACTCCTGCGTCCGGATCGTGAAAAACGGTATGCCCGACAACCTGGACGGTATCGAACGCTTTGACATCAACTTCTCAGTATTGGATTTGGCCACCGGTTTGATCCAGGTAGCAGACATCAGAGCATTCAATACGGCTGGTGCACTTAATGAGAATTTTGAGCTACCGGACTGTAGTGGGCAATTTGATCTGAACACAAACGTCTATTCAGACTTGATCATGGTTGACGGCCAGGTGTTTGATACCGGGTTCGGGTTAAGCAATGCAGAGAATCTGACCTTCTCATTGACCAGCGCTAATGCTGCACCCTGATTCAGGCATACAGGTCTGTCAAAAATTCTGTGCAGGAATACAACGCTACCCGGTTCGTCAGTTATTCATGTAGGATGATTAATTCGTTTCAACAGCAACCAGGGAGGCTACATCAATGAGCAATAAAGACGCATACATCGAGAAAGCCCAGGCCAAGATCGAAGAATATTCAGCCAAGCTGGATCAACTCAGGGCTCAGGCCAAAAGCAAGCAGGCTGACGAGAAGATCGAAGCGCAAAAACATGCTGACCAGATGGAAGCCGACCTGCAGGTTGCCCGCCAGAAACTGTCTGAGCTGTCGAAGTCTACCGAAGATAATGCCAGCGACCTCTCTGATCGCTTCAAAACGCTGTCAGATGATTTGGAGACTTCATTCCGGAGGTTTTTTAAGTAACCCCCGGGGAGAAATTGGAGACATAAAAAAGCCCGCTAGAAGCGCAATGCTGTTCGAATAAGTATGGCGCACCCGGCATATTGATTCGCAATCCGCTGCACGCGGATCACTCACCCCTGCGGGGCGCCTTTCAGGCGTCCAAAACGCATGCGTTTTGTCGAACTACGTTCTCATCGTGCCGGGGGAAGTTTGGAGGTATAAAAAAGCCCGCTAGAAGCGGGCTTTTTTGAATAAGTATGGCGCACCCGGCACGATTCGAACGTGCGACCACCTGATTCGTAGTCAGGAAGCCAAAATATAAATACTTGATTTAACTAAACTTTGTGAGGCGTCCATTGCATATTTTTGCACCACAAAGCATATGAAATCATACCTCTGTCCCGCAAAACTCCCGCAAGCTATTTTTCAGCTACAATTGCGGGATTACCTGCTATCCTTTTCTACCTACACCAGTTACTACCGGAAGTAGACCTTTCGCAGATCTCAAATGATGCAAATCCATTGAATCAACAACACAGGGACCTTTGTACTCTATTGAGAAGTGTGCTTTATTATCTCTGATTGCATACTTAACCGAGTCTTCAGACAATCCATCAATTTTAACAATCTCGTCATAAATGGCTTTACACCTCAACTCATCATCACAACTTACTGATAACCCTAGTTTATAAGACTCATTTGGCCCATTTAAATAAATTTTGTCTGTAAGCATCTTTAGCCCTCTTTTAGACATTTCTTACTCAAATATACACAGAAATGAAAATCAAACCTAATTCTGGTATTAATTGAGCCATCAAGACCAAACACTTTAATTCCCTACAGAAATTCCGACAAAATTTTGGGTCATGAGACATATACGTGGCAAAATAAATCGAAGTCGGTCTAGGCATTCACTTTTTATGAATCACTTGTCGAAAGTATGGAAATGGTATATCGCCATAGGGGTAGCATTTGCCACTCCTATAGCGGCCAATGAATTTTGGGAACTAACGCCATGGGGTTCTGAGCAGAAGCCTAAACTGGAAATAATCGAACTAAGAACTTCAGTACCAAACGAACTGGGCATTGTAATTCGAAACCACGGAGAAGTAGCAGCATATGTAAATTCACTGCAACTTTTAGTTGAAAACGTTACTGAAAAAGCCCCTCAAGTATGCGATTTGGATGAGAATAATTTGCTAGTTTGCACCAATCCACCTGATATGTTGAGAATTTTCCCAGATATATATACGGTAAAGCTTGAATTACAAAAAGACGATAACACTGGAGAAGAGTTGAATGCTTTTGCGCGAGCTTTCGCAGCGAGAACTTCACAGGACATTGTGAGCAATTCATCGAACATAGATGTCACAGAGACTAATATTGAATCTATACTTGATTTACTAGAACAAATAACACCTCCAGAAATGAATTCAAGTATTGAAGAGCTAAGGGCCTTGAGAAACCAGGGCTTTGAGACTAGTGCAATTGAATCTACTAAAGCGCTGCTAAGCTACCTAATGGGTTCTTCGACAGTTGAGGCCGTTTTAAGTAAATCTTTGAGACTAAGCCAAGTAGTCAGTGCAGCAGGTATTACCAGTTTTATTGTTAGATTCGAACATCAAAATGGGGTTAGCCAAAATTCTTATGAGTATTCAGGACGGGCAATCATTTCATACGATGATGGTCAAAATATTGCTACTCCTGACTTCAATGTTATCGTTGAATACTAGTAGTGATTCTTACCACCTACCTGGGTAGTTTTTGCCCGTAGCAACCCTCGGCTTAGAAGGCCGGTGCGAAAGTGATATTTTTCAGATACTTAACCCCCTGCTTTCCTAACAAAACAGGTCACTTTTGCCCAGTTTCTATAGGGTTTTGCTGTTTTATGTTAGGAAACGAATATCGGACTAATTAACCCAAACTGCAATCAACTGAAGAATGAATCCAATCATGATAAGTGGCAGCCCTAAATTCGCTAAAGCCTTCTTCCAATCTGCTTTATCAGCGCTCGTACCAAGAGAAACGGAATACTCTTTACCTGTGCTGTCGGGAATTGATAGCGGCTTACCAAGTGAAAACGCCCAAATTAGTATTACTCCAACTATATCCAAACCCAAGCCCACTGTTGATAATATATCCGCGCACACATACATCCCCTTTTTTTAATTTATATACACTTTTAACCTTACGCATTTATTATCATCGAATCACCTGTCTCGTTCCACTTCGACGGACGATCAATAGGTGTGGTGATCAGAGGGTAATAAAGCTGCGGTGCCAGCAGCGAGTCAAAATCCACTACGTCCTTATTGTCCGGATCTAGCCAGGTGGAAATGACATCACTTTCCTGTGGCAGCATCAGCGGCAATGATTTCGGGTGTATGGCCTTTTTCCAGTGATCGTTATCCAGTGGCGGCAGCGTGATGATACTGGCTGACAGCTTTTTCTCTCCGGTTTCCCGGTTCAGCCATTCCCGATACAGTCCACCGAACGCGATACCGCGATCTTCATGCTCAAGCTTGTGATATGTCTTGCCATCGCCCAGGCCTTCGACAAATGCCGTTGCTGGGATAATGCAGCGGGACTCCCGATATGCCTTGTAACCTGCTGAGCGAGGGGTATTCAGCTTGTCTGATCGGGTATTGAAGGAAGGGTATTTGTAGAGGGGTTTGTGCGTCTCTGAGTCCAGGAGAAGCCACCACGTTGCATCATCGATCTGCCTGCCCGCATCAGTTTGCCGGACAATCGATATCCCTGCACCAGGTGCGACATCACGGGACAGCCTCGGCTGCTGGTCATTTACGCCCAGCGCCTCCATCAGATCGGTTACTTTGTTGCCTTCTGTTACCTGGAATCGTCCACACATATCAGCACTTCACCACTGGAATATCAGACCATCGGGTCGTATAGCATGGAGACTGCATCTTTCTAATCATTGCCCAGTCCGGATCAATGCCCTGGCTGGCCAGCGCCAGCGATCCCCTGCCAAACTTTTTATTGATGCTGTCCAGGGTGCTCATGAGGGTGCGTGATTTCTCACTCTGGTGCTCACCAAAGACATTCAGCTGTTCTGGTGTATGCTCGCGCAAATCAAGCAATGCAATGCCGCATTTGTGGAATGGCGTATCAGGCCGAAACATACCGGCAGCGGCCTTCCGGGCGGCACTGGCAATGGTGATCGTGTCATTCGTGTAGTGGTCCAGCTTTATCGTGTACTGGTTTTGATAGTAATTACCACTGAAACGATTGCTCAGCACATACACCTGAAGGGTGGCGGTCAAGCTTCCCTGGGCTCTCAATTTCTCACAAGCATTAGCAGCATAAGAAGCAACAGCCTGCTGTAGCTCATTGCTGTCATAAATCTTCTTGCTGAAGCTACGGCTGCAAATGATCTCTTTCTTTGGCTCGGGGTCTTCCTCCAAGGGAATGCAGGACTCGCCGTTCAACTCCCGCAAGGTGCGCTCAACGACAACAGAGAATTTGCGGCGTATGTCTTTCGGGTTGGATTGCGCCAGCTCAAGCGCGGTATGGATGCCCATCTCAGCCAGTCTGGCACTGATCCGACGCCCTATTCCCCAAACATCACCGGTTTTCGTGCGCTTCAGCACCCATTCCCATTTCTCAGGGGTATCCAGGGTGCATACCCCATCCAGCCGAGGCATTTTTTTAGCGATTCGGTTGGCAAGCTTGGCAAGGGTTTTAGTGGGGGCGGTACCGACACAAACGGGCATGCGGACGCATTGGAACACATCCTCTTTGATGTGCTTTCCCAGGGCGTTGTAATCGGTAGTAGTGGAAGGCAATTGCAGGAAGGCTTCATCGATACTGTAAACCTCAACCCGGCCGCAGTGACGACCAAGAACGGTCATCATGCGCTGGCTGATATCACCATACAGTTCGTAATTGCTGGAGCACACAACAGCGTTGATGCGCTTGAGCTGGGCCTTGACCTGGAAATATGGAACCAGATCAGGCACTCCAGCCTCTTTGGCTATTTTGCACCTGGCAACTACACAGCCGTCATTGTTAGATAGCACAACTACGGGACGACGCACCCAATCCGGACGGAATATCTTCTCACAAGAAGCATAGAAACTGTTGCCATCAACAAGCGAATACATACCTTGCCATTATTTACTTTCGGTTTGCGGATGGAAAGTATGCAGATTCAGGATGTAAGTGGCAATGGAAAACCCGCCACAGGAAGTCCACTAGTCGTGACGCTACGCTTCAAGCTGAACCTATCAGGACACAGGAAGAAATATCATGAAATTGAAGCACTGGTTGAAATTAATCAATGCGATCACACGCTTGGTGCGAGTGATTATCGAACTAATTAACCTACTCGGTCTCTGAATGTTAGCAAAGACGTTTTTGTTACAATTTATTGCAAAATAACGACCTAAACCGCCGTTTTTAAAAACGCCGAGCTATAAATACTTATGGTTAAGACCAAATTAGTTGGTCACCGAGGCTGGGTGTAATGCCGAACTGAAATCTAGCCTTAGCTGTCATAGTTCGATGTAACTGAGGTACTGGATGACAATAACAATAAACATCCATATATCACCCAAAGTGGTGATGATCTTGCTGATGATCATACTCTGATTTGATCATTGCTGGTTTGATGTGGGTCGTCTTCGACGGCCTCACAGCTTCCAGTGCTATTGAAATCATCTTACCTAAGGCCAATTGGTTAAAAGGCAATTGCATTTAGTCCAATTATCAATCACTTGCCCCGCATCTTTTTCTGTAAAAACCCCGAAAACACCCCTGTAACATCAAGGTAATAGCATTTATTTTTCCGGAGTTTTACAGCCTAGTTATGCTCTCAATATGACCGAACGCGGCAAAACCATCAAGTCAGTGATTATCTTCTCATCGACTATCTGAAAGCGTTCACACGCGTCTGCCATGCCCCTGGCAATGTTTATTGCAACAAATTGTAACGCACAGCGTCTTTGGCTGATGGTTCAAAATGACAGATAGTGTGCAATTATTTCAACGAACTGTGTGTTTTTATATCAAACACTAGATGTTGTGCTGGGCAGGGAGTCGATATTCAAGATATCCACAGAAGATGCACAGGGCGTCCAATACTTTTGGAATATTTGATGTGGTAAAATGGACGGTGAACCGCGAAGGTTAAGATTTACTTCAAGGGGAAACGGGGTGGTCCATAAACTTTCTGAGGGCTTCTGGACCACGACCCATATAAATGCATACCACAGGAAAGTAGCAGGCAAATATCGCTAATAACGAGCACATATTTAACGCGACAGTCCACGCATTGTCAACTATTGGTTTACACAACGTATAGTCTAAGGTGCATGGGTTGTCAGCTTGCTGCTCTCCGATAGGAGAGTTAAACCAATGATACGGCCCACATTTTGGGAGGTCGCCGGCCTCCTTCTGGAACTATATTCATCCGACCTGGCTCCTGATGTCTGGGGAGTGATAAAAGCCAGCTTTGTCTCTTGGCTTAATCACCTCCCAGATTATCTCTGGCTGATTACAAACCTGCCCTTTGGGTGACGAGATCCAGCACATCCTGGCTGGCACTGTTGATGACAGCCTGAACTTCTGCCAATTCGGCAGCCGCGGCTAGGTACTCTGGATTATCAACGGTCTCGCCTTCTACTTCGATTGTCTGAGGTAGTGGGTCAATAGCGGATACCGGGGCAACATACTCCTGGGTGACTTCACCGGTTTCAGGGTCTGTTTGCTCCGGCACCTCTATGACCTCATCACGGCCATTGATCAAAAGCTCAAGTTCTGCCTTGCGGCGAAGTGCTGCCTCATGAGCCAACGTATCGATTAAAAGCTGATTTTTCGACACATCAGCAATGCGGCGTGAGTAGATCAACTGCTTGTCAGCTATGAACGCGGTCAGGAGAGCATCATTCTCTGCAAAATTCGGGAACGTCTCAGGGTCGAGATCCGCTTTCAGGTCTCTGAAGTCGCGCAGATCATCCTGTGTTCGCTGACGCCATTTCTTCAGCAGCTCCCGATCCCATCGCTGCATTAACTGAACTGGCGTGAAAGTGATGTTGCCCATCAGGTCAACGTGGCTATCTGCAAATGTGATCATTTCCACACCTCCCGCTCAAATACGATATCAACATTGTTCCCGTCTGCTGGCTCAGTGGCGAACTCCACACAGTAGCGACCCAGGCCATAATCGGCGATGGTGTAATCATCCGCATCGCCTTTGGTCTGCTCTACCCCATCATCGTAGACTAGCAGTGGACGCCAGCCGATGACCTCAGCTACTTCAGCATCGTTTGTCGGGTCAGGGAAAAGCACACGCGAACCAGTGGCGTCACCAGCATAAGTCACCGTCCTGCGTTCGGTAACGAGTGACAATGGCCTATCACGCAGGTTGCGCTCAGGGACACTCACCTCGACAGATGAGGAACCACCTATACCAATTTCAGATCGTGGACCAACTGCCACAGTGGCGCTGCTACCCTGCCCATGCTCAACGCTGGAAGTAATAGCGCCATCTTGCAGGCTCTGGCGGTACGTGTCGCCGACCAGCTCTACAGCTTGCCTGATAGGATCATAAGCGGCTGACGTTGGAATTTCATCAAGTGACGCTTTGCCTTCAATCAGGTTGCGCATGTGTTGGTGCATCAGGTTAACCTCAACATCAGACAACGCTGTTTGGCCGCCACCTGCGAACCAGATTGTAGAATTCGGAGCAGTAGCCCCGCCAGACCAGTTCTTGCCAATTAAAGTTTTTGCAGACGCGTTAAATGACAGATTACCGTGGCTGCCATTATCTACGCTATCCAGAACTGCACCATCACAGGTTAAGACATAACCTTCGGTTGTTTTTATAATAACTACTGTGTGGAGCAGACCGTCGTCATAGAAACTATCGGAGTTCGCTATTACATAGGACGCGTAGTCATTAGAGGATGCAACAAATTGCAAATACCCATCCCCTGAAACTGAAATCCATGCGCGAGAATCTACGTAACCAGAGCCGTTGTGATAAGCCAAATCAATAAAAGATTCTACATCGCCGCTACTGGTGCACTTAAACGCGCAAGCCAGCCACCCCTCACCCTGTCTCTTATACACATCTGACGCTGCCGACGATATGCAGTGTGTAGA
>OJDN01000417.1_pt1 | contig 15229 bp, 14 predicted proteins | sample 1592731 | NCBI WGS metagenome assembly OJDN01 (sample SAMN05416881, study PRJEB24817) | seawater metagenome | isolation source: Sea water | place: Canada:Atlantic | collected 2013-11
TCTACACACTGCATATCGTCGGCAGCGTCAGATGTGTATAAGAGACAGCTGTAAAGGTACGTGCCATAAGCTCTTTTGACCAAGGTAGACCAATGCGACGCATTGCTTTTTCATCTAAGCGGTTGAGCCATAAATCTTGGATATAATTATCGCAATGCACAAGCTCAAGCGGCTCTGGCGTGCCTAATATTGGCTCAACTAGGTTACTGCCGATTAAACCAAGCTCTGCAACATGTTGATATAAATGTGCAAATTTACTCATTACAAAGCGATGCTTGGGATCAAAGCTAAACGAGTAGTTAGGATGGTATACCAAAGGCAAATGAGGATTTAAGCGCATATTTACAAGCTTTATAAAGTTTGCGCTATGGTAATCAACTTAAGAGAATGAGTCTATTGTGAGTCATTAATAAGTGACGCTAATTCGCGATGCAGTAGCTCATCATCGGCTAAGTTTAGCTCTATTAATCGCTTTAAATAAGTAATACTGTCTATATCAATATGATGGCATTTTAAACCAATATGATCGGCTTCAATATGGCAAATTACTACTTCCATTTTTATTTCTATATCGCTTTGAGGCAATGTAAAACGCAGTATTGCTTGCGTATTGTGGCTGCCAATAAATGCATCACAATTAGTAACCAACGCGCCATGTAACGATAGATCGAGTAATTTACACGGATACTGTTGGCTATCAAAACATAACAGAGCGTTAGTTGAAAATAGCACACGAGAAAACTGTCGACGATTTTGCATAACCTAATTTAGCCTTACTGTTTTTATAATAAATTAAGCATAGCGGGTAATTCTCTACATGCTAGCAAGATGTGCTCCTGTAATGCTGGTGGCATAAAAAAGCCCTGCAAAGTGCAGGGCTTAAGTTATACAAACATAAAATTAACCAATATTTAGTTTCCTCTAACTCTTTGGTTGCAATTTTCATTTTATGAATAAAATCTGCTTTACTTTCTGCATTTTGTGCTTCGTGAATATTTGCACCAATACTTGTTCCTGATTTTAATAATTGGCGAGAAATCACATATTTTCTTTCTGCTTGTAAAACTTCACATTAATTAATTACCATTAATGCAACTTCAATTGATTTATCAACTACAGGATTTTTCATTGTTACATTATTGTATTGGCAAATTGATTAATTGCGGTTACGCACTGTTCGTTGTTCAATTCTCTTTTCATAATTTTTTCCTTGAAAAATTCTTTGTACAAATATTCCTGGAATATGAACATTGTTTGGATCTAACTCTCCAACCTCAACCATTTCTTCAACCTCTGCAACTGTAATTGTTGCAGCTCCGCACATATTAGGATTAAAGTTTCTAGACGTTCCTTTAAAAACTAAATTCCCAGCTGCATCCCCTTTCCAAGCTTTTACAAAAGCGAAATCTGCTTTAAAGGCAGGCTCTAAAACATACATTTTACCATCAAATTCTCTTGTTTCTTTTCCTTCGGCCACTTCAGTACCGAAACCTGCAGGTGTATAAAATGCAGGAAAACCTGCTTGTGCAGCTCGGCATTTTTCTGCTAAAGTTCCTTGTGGTGTTAGTTCTACTTCCAATTCCCCAGAGAGCATTTGTCTTTCAAATTCATCGTTTTCACCAACATATGAAGAAATCATTTTTTTAATTTGCTTGTTTTGAAGTAACAAACCTAAACCAAAATCATCTACACCAGCATTGTTAGAAATACAAGTTACTTCTCTAACATCTAATCTTACTAATTCTGAAATAGCATTTTCAGGAATTCCGCACAAACCAAAACCACCCAACATAAAAGTCATTTCACTTTTCACATCAGCCAAAGCTTCTTGCACATTCTTTACTTTTTTATTAATCATATGATTCTTTATTATGACTTATATTCAAATGTTTTTTACTCATCTCAAAAATTACATCATTGAACACCTTTACAAAGGATCAAAGAAGTTTTAAAAATCGATATCTTCTTCTATTACGATAACTTTTTTTTCATTCTCCTTTTTCTCATCTTTCTCATCTAACTCATCTTTCTCATCTTCTTCCTTCTCTATCTCTCCACAATTAATGTTTATTGACAAATTCTCTGGTCTCTCAAACTCTTCTTGACTAATATTTAAACTTTCATCCGCATAGCATTTTTTCAAAAACAACGCAAATGATGGCAAAGACATTGTTGCACCTTGACCTTTGGCAATTCCTTCAAAATGAGTAGCTCTATCCTCTCCACCCGTCCAAACTCCAGTTGCTAAATTGGGTACAATTCCCATAAACCATCCGTCAGATTGGTTCTGAGTAGTACCTGTTTTACCAGCTATTGCATTTGTAAATTCATAGGGGTACCCCGTAACATATCCTGGTTTCTCCCAAGGCAAACGCAAACGAATACCAGAACCATATTGTGTAACACCTTCTAATAAATTTAAAACTACATAGGCAGATTCTTCACTTAAAACCTCTGCTGTTTTAGGTCTAAATTCTTCTAAAACGGTTCCGTTTTTATCTTCTATTCTTGTAATAATCATTGGGCTTACGCGCAAGCCCTTGTTTGCAAAAGTAGAATAGGCGCTTACCATTTCTAATAGTGATAATTCTACAGCTCCTAAAGCAATAGAAGGGTTTGCACGAATTCTACTTTCTATACCAGCAGCTTTTGCCAAACGCACTACGTTTTCTGGAGAAACCCTATCTATTAATCTTGCCGACATTGTGTTTACTGAACCTGCTAAACCTTCTTTTAAAGTTAACATGCCTCCATATTTATCTCCAGAATTTTTTGGTTTCCATTCTTCTGGAATTCCATATTTCCCTTTAGGAATTGTGTATGGAATATTCGGAAAAGAATCACACGGAGATAATTTTAATTGATTAATTGCTGTTGCATATACAAAAGGTTTAAAAGTAGAACCTACTTGTCTTTTTTGTTGTGCAACGGCATCAAACTTAAAGTGTTTATAGTTAATACCACCAACCCATGCTTTTATGTGCCCAGTTTGTGGTTCTATTGATAATAAACCAGAGCGTAAAAAGTATTTATAATATTTTATAGAATCATTCGGAGACATAATGGTATCTGTATCACCTTTATAAGAAAACACCCTCATTTTTATCTTCTTTTTAAAGATCTCTTCTATGTATTTTGATGATTTACCTGCAGACTTTAAACGCTTATATCTATCCGAGTTTTTCTTAGCTCTGTTTAGAATTGTATTAATTTGGCTTTTTTCTAGATCATAAAAAGGAGCTAATTTGTTGCTTTTTTGTTCTTTAAAAAAGTAAGATTGCAAATTAGACATGTGCTCATCTATAGCTTCTTCTGCATATTGTTGCATTCTAGAATCTATGGTTACAAATATTTTTAAACCATCTTCAAAAATATTATACTGTTCTCCGTTTGGTTTTGGGTGCTCTTGTACCCACGTGCGCATTATCTTTTGTAAATGTCCTCTAAAATAGGTTGCAGACCCGTCTTTATGACTCTCTTTATGAATATCTAAACCTAAATCTAATTTTTGTAAAGAGTCTTTTTCGACGGTTGTAATAAAATTACTACGTGTCATTTGCTTTAACACCACATTTCTGCGCTGTTTTACTTTTGCTTCTCTTCTTAAAGGGTTAAAATAAGAGGAATTTTTCAACATACCAACAAGCATTGCAGCTTGGTCTATCTTCAATTCTTTTGGTTCTTTTCCAAAGTAAATTCTAGATGCAGAACGTATTCCTACTGCCTGATTTAGAAAATCGTATTTATTCAAATACATGGCAATAATCTCATTTTTGGTATATTGCTTCTCTAATTTAGTAGCAACAACCCACTCTTTTGCTTTTTGCAACAATCTTTTAAATATATTTTTTGATGCTCTACCAGTAAACAACATTTTAGCCAATTGTTGCGTAATTGTACTTGCACCGCCACTTCCTGGTTTTAGAACTGCTCTTGCTGTTCCTTTAAAATCGATACCAGAGTGCTCATAAAAACGTTCATCCTCTGTTGCAACTAAAGCATTCACCAAATTCGTTGATAATTCTTTAAATTTTATCGGAGTTCTATTTTCTTTAGCATACTTCCCAATCGTTTTTCCGTCAATAGAAATAACTTCTGTTGCTAAGTTTGTTTGCGGATTTTCTAACTCTTCAAAGGAAGGCAGCGCATAAAGAGGGTCCCAGGCAGTGTATAAGAACAATACTAAAACAAGTGTAAATCCTCCTAAAATAATTCCCCAGAACCATTTTAAATATTTTTTAAAACTAGTTATCTTTTTTTTAGCCATTATTCATTTATTTTTTCAATGCTAAAACCAATGTCTTGCAATCCGTATAATTTTTCAATAGCATCAATTTCTCCGTTTTTTCTCATTGCATGCCTTACATCTAAGACATAATTTCCTGAAATAGGAAAAACCTTATGTTCTTTATAAAATAATTTATTTTCTTTTATTTCAGAAAAACCATTGCCTAAAAACATTCCAGAAATGTCTGCCATTTCATAATGTAACGTATCAATAACCAAAGTATTATTGGGGAATTTTAATTCTGTTATGATATATAAATTACTAAACTCATAATCGTTATTATTTCTAATATTGATGTATAAATTCTTAGGCAAAATGGTGTCTTTTACTTCAAAAGCAAACTCTATTTTTTCTCCAGATTTCCAAAAACTATTTTCTAGTGTTTTGTATTGGTTAAACTCTATAATCTCATCACAGGAAAACATCAAAATTAAAACCAATAAAAAAATTGAAAATTTACTTTTCTGAATCGTTTCCATTTTTTGGACCGTTATTATTACGGTTTTTATTATTGTTACTTCTCGGTTTATTTGACTTTTTCACGGCTCCCTTAGGCTGATTCTGATTTGTATTAGCGTTCGGATTAGTGTTTTTTTCAGCACTAGGCCTTGGTCTAGGTCTAGGTTTCGGTTTGTTTTGCTGCTGCGGTTGTCCTTGAGATTGTTCTTTATTTTGAACCTGTGATTTATTCTCTTGCTTTGCCTGTAGTTTTTTTCTAGGGTTTGGCTTGTTTTGCGTCTTGCTTGCAACTGCACCAGCAGGTTTTTTCTTATTATTATTTTTATTATTTCTTCTGCGCTTACTTGTTTTTGGTGCATCAAAACGTGTTAGACTGTCTTGCCCAACTGCATCTTCAAAATCTACCTTTTCTGGCAATACAACATCTGCTTCATATTCTTCTAAAGAAATCGATTTTTCGTTATTTTTATTTAGTGCTATTATCTCTAGAACTTGCTCTAATGTTAATCGAAACCATTTAAAGCGTTCTTCTTTGTATGTATACCATAGATGATTTTTAAAAATATCCATCTTTACAAATACTGCTTCTCCTTTTTCAGTTTTTAACACCAAATCTTGCTTTGGAAACGTTTTTAAAGCATCTAAATATGTGTCTAATTCAAAATTTAAACAACATTTTAATTTACCACATTGTCCTGCCAGCTTCAAAGGATTTAGAGATAATTGCTGGTAACGGGCTGCAGATGTTGTTACTTTTCTAAAATCTGTTAACCATGTAGAACAACACAATTCTCTACCACAAGATCCAATACCTCCTAAACGAGCTGCTTCTTGCCTTGCACCTACTTGTTTCATTTCTACACGAATAGAAAAAGCACCGGCTAAATCTCTAATTAATTGTCTAAAATCTACTCTAGTTTCTGCTGTGTAATAAAAAGTAGCTTTATTCCCATCTCCTTGGTATTCTACATCCGAAAGTTTCATTTGTAGACCTAAGCGTCCTAAGATTTCTCTTCCTTTTCTCTGAGTCTCTTCTTCTTTAGCTCTAGATTGTTGCCAAATATCGATATCTCTTTGAGAAGCTTTTCTATAAATCTTCTTAACATCTTCATGATCTTCAGTGATTTTGCGCTTTTTCATTTGCACTTTCACCAATTCTCCTGCTAAAGAAACAGTACCAATATCGTGTCCTGGAGAACCTTCTACTGCCACAATATCTCCCATAGTTACGGGTAAATTATCTGGATTTTTATAAAAATGTTTTCTTCCGTTCTTAAAGCGAACCTCAAAAATATTAAATTTTTCTTGTCCGCTAGGCAATGTCATGTTAGACAACCAATCGAAAACAGCTAATTTATTACTACCGCTTCCGCAGGTTCCTGACCCACAATTACCATTACTTTTACAACCTTTTGGTACGCCATTTTCTGTTGTACCACAACTTCCACATGCCATGTGATTTATATATTATTATAGTTGCTAAGGTTTGTTGTTGATTTCTAGCTCGCTACGACTAAAAACAAACACCTACACTAACCTCTATTTTGGGTTTATAATTTGATTATCAAGCAGCTATGAAAAAGCAACTTAACAAAGTCTAATTAGCTAATATAAGAAATCTGACCGAGAAGTGAAAGAGATATTTTTGACAAAAAAAAGACCTCAAAATTGAGGTCTTTAAATTTTATTTTATATAATTAATTCTTGAATTTTAGAACTTTGCTTCTACCTTTTTTAAATATTTTATTACTATTACCTTTACCCTTTCTTAGCTCTTTTTGCTCCTCAAAAGATAACTGAACTACTTCTTGGCAGTCTATAGAACACGTGTTTTCCATCTTTTCTGAACAACTATCGCATTGAATAAATAACAGATGGCAGGCTTCATTGGCACAGTTTGTATGTTCATTACAAGCTTTTCCACATTGGTGACAATTAGAAACTACATCATCTGTAATTTTTTCTGCTCTTCTATGATCAAACACAAAATTCTTTCCAATAAACTTATTTTCTATTCCTTCTTGTTTTACTTGGCGCGTGTATTCTATAATTCCGCCTTCAAGCTGAAAAACATTTTTAAATCCTTTGTGCTTATAATAAGCAGATGCTTTTTCACAACGAATTCCACCAGTACAATACATCAATAAATTTTTATCTTCTTTATTGTCTTTTAAATCTTTTTCAATAATATCTAAAGAATCTCTAAAGGTGTCTACATCTGGTGTTATAGCACCTTCAAAATACCCAATTTCACTCTCATAATGGTTTCGCATGTCTACACAAACTGTATCTGGATTTGCTAACATTTCATTAAATTCGTCTGCATTTAAATGAACACCTTTGTTGGTAACGTCAAAAGTTTCATCAACCAAACCATCTGCAACAATTTTGTTTCTAACTTTTACTTTCAGTTTTAAAAACGATTTATTATTGTGCTCAACGGCAACATTTAAACGAATATCCTTCAAGAAAATAATGGTATCTAATTGCGCTTTTAATGCATAGAAATTTTCTGACGCAACAGATAATTGTGCATTTATGCCTTCAAAAGAAACATAAATTCTACCTAAAACGTCTAAAGCATCCCATTCTAAGAATAATTTATCTCGTAATAATTGTGGGTTTTCTATCTTAACATATTGATAGAAAGAAATTGTGATACGGTCTTTACCCGCTTCATCTATTAAGGCAGCGCGCTCTATGGCGCTTAACTTATTGTACAGTTGCATGCTATACTAATTAGGTTAAACATTGTTTTTGATATTGATTTTAAGCTAAAAATCTAAATCTACCACAAAACTACTATATTTTTTATGAAAGTTTAATTTTAAACACCAGAATTTTATTTGCTTAATTTTTAAACTTTGGTTGATTTATAAAGGTTTAAGTAATTTATATCCTTCTTTTTTTTAGCATCTTTGCACGATAAAGAAGGCGTCTTAAAAATTATTTTAAGACATACTAAAAATGTCTTTCCTGAAAAGCAGGAAACCCAAATAATAAACACGTATGAAAGTAGCTGTAGTTGGCGCAACTGGAATGGTTGGAACGGTAATGTTAAAAGTTTTAGAAGAGCGTAATTTACCCATCACAGAATTAATACCTGTAGCATCTGCTAGGTCTGCTGGCAAAAAACTAACCTACAAGGGAAAAGAATACACCGTTGTAACTTTAGAAGATGCCTTAAAAATGACCCCAGATATTGCTTTATTTTCTGCAGGTGGTGATACTTCTTTAGAATGGGCTCCAAAATTTGCTGCCGTTGGAACTACTGTAATTGATAATTCTTCTGCATGGAGAATGGATCCGACTAAAAAGCTAGTAGTCCCAGAAATAAATGGAGATGTCTTAACAAAAGATGACAAAATTATTGCAAACCCTAATTGTTCTACAATTCAGTTAGTAGCTGCGCTATCTCCTCTTCATTTAAAATATAAAATGAAACGTGTTGTTATTTCCACCTATCAATCTGTTTCGGGTTCAGGTGTAAAAGCTGTGCAACAATTAGATAATGAGGAAGCTGGTATTGATGGTGAAATGGCATACCCTTATAAAATTGGTAGAAACGCAATACCCCATTGCGATGTTTTTTTAGAAAATGGATACACCAAAGAAGAAATGAAATTAGTCAAAGAACCTAAGAAAATTTTACGTGATGATTCTTTTTCTGTAACTGCTACTGCTGTTAGAATACCTACTACTGGTGGGCATTCTGAAGCTGTAAACGTACAATTTGAACATGATTTTGATGTAACTGAAGTTCGCCAAATTTTAGCTAAGACTCCAGGTATTATTGTGCAAGATGACTTAGCAAATAATATCTATCCGATGGCTGTAAATGCACATAATAAAGATGAAGTATTTGTTGGTCGAATTAGAAGAGACGAATCTCAAGAAAATACCTTAAATTTGTGGATTGTTGCAGATAACCTTAGAAAAGGGGCTGCTACAAACACAGTTCAAATAGCTGAATATTTAGTTGAAAATAATTTAGTTTAATTACATTTATGGCAGAATTTCACAAAGTACACATACAAGAAATAAGACAAGAAACCGCAGACGCGGTTTCTGTAGTATTTAGCATACCTGAAAATTTAAAAGCTGATTTTAATTTTACAGCAGGGCAATACGTAACGCTTCAAAAAGAAATTAATGGAGAAACAATTAGAAGAGCATACTCTATTTGCTCTACTCCAGCAAGTGGCGAAATTAGAGTGGCTATTAAAAAAGTAGAAAAAGGTGTTTTTTCTACGCATGCAGCTTCTAACCTTAAAGTGGGTGATGCGATAGAAATTACAGCTCCTGAAGGTCGTTTTTTATTAAATCCCGAAGTTCATAAAAACTATATTGGTTTTGCCGCTGGATCTGGAATTACCCCTATCTTATCGATGTTAAAATCGGTTTTAATAAAAGAACCTACTGCAACTTTTACTTTAATTTATGGAAACAAATCTGCAAAAGACACTATCTTTTACGAAGAATTAAATCAACTAAAAGAAACATATATAGATAGATTAAAGTTACACTATATATTTAGTAGAGAAAATGTAAAAAATAATTTACGTGGCAGAATAGATGGCAACGTAACCAACTACTTTGTAAAAAACATGTATAAAGAAACTTCTTTTGATGCTGCATATTTATGTGGACCAGAAGAAATGATCAAAGACGTTTCTAAAACTTTAGAGAAAAATAACATTGCTAAAGAAAATATTCATTTCGAATTATTTATAGTTGCTGTTGATGAAGGTAAGATAGCTCAAGTAAAAGAAGGTGAAACTGAAATTACTGTGATTTTAGACGATGAAAAAACTACATTTACAATGTCTCAAACAGATGACATTCTAGCAGCAAACCTGCGCAACAATATAGATGCACCTTATTCTTGTCAAGGTGGTGTTTGTAGCTCTTGTTTAGCAAAAGTTACCGAAGGAAAAGCGATAATGGTTAAGAATTCTATTTTAACAGATGATGAAATCGAAGAAGGTCTTATTCTAACTTGTCAGGCGCATCCTACAACACCTAAAGTTACAATTGATTTTGATGATGTTTAAAATTCCCTATTTTTGTCAATATGGATATTTACGACTTTAAAAATGCCTTTTTAATTGGGTTCTTCATGGCTTTCATGATTGGGCCTGTTTTTTTTATGCTCATACAAACTAGCATTACAAAAGGAGCAAGAGCCGCAATAACATTTGATTTAGGCGTAGTATTAAGTGATTTGTGTTTTATTTTAATTGCGTATTATGGCAGTAGGTCTTTATTAGAAAAGATAAAAGATGATCCAAGATTATTTTTTTTAGGAGGTTTAGTCTTAATTATTTATGGATTAATTACTTATTTAGAGAAAGAAAATAAAAAAGAAGCACTAGAATCTGCGAAACTATTAAAAGTGCCTATTAAAAATAACTATTTAAAACTCTTATTTAAAGGCTTCTTTTTAAACTTTATAAATGTTGGCGTTTTAGCGTTCTGGCTAGGAACTGTTCTAGTTATCGGCCCTACTTTAAAAATGGATCAAAATGCTATTTTTTTGTATTTCGGAACCATTTTATTAGGTTATTTTATAACGGATCTCGGTAAAATATTTTTAGCAAAACAATTAAAAAACAAAATGACACCTCCAGTAATTTTTAGAATTAAGAAAATTATGGGCGTTATTTTAATTATCTGTGGTGTTTTTTTAATGCTGAAAGGGTTTATACCAAACGAGAGAATAGAAGAATTAATTCAATAAAATACAGCTACGTAAAAATAAAAAGACCTTATTTATTGGAATAAATAAGGTCTTTTATAATAGGTTTTTAAATATTTATTCTACTTCAAAAATATTATTATCAGCATTAATATCTGCCATTAATTTACTTTTATCTATCGTAACAGATTTTACCGTTTTAGGTGCAGCAAAGGAGTACACCGGATTTGCCCAAGCCCAATCTTCTAAAATAGTAGCTTCGGTAGGTTTATTACCTCTCATCATTCTTAAAGGTATATTAAAGTCCTCAGTCGATCCGTCAGTATAAACAATACTTAAATCTATTGGCATTGGCATTTGTCCAATTCTTTCTAAAGTAATATTTTTTCCGTCTACAGACTTAATTCCGTAATCGATGGTATGCAACGTTTGCGTCCATTCGTTCAAATACCAATCTAATTGAATTCCAGAAACTTTTTCCATAGAGCGTTTAACATCATTAGGTGTTGGATGCTTAAAACTAAAATCTGTGAAGTATTTTTTTATACCAGTTGCAGTATTCTCTGCACCAATAATATATTCTAATTGAGCTAAAAACATACTTCCTTTGCCATAACTAGCAAAACTATACGCTCTATTTGTATTGAATCTGTCTGCGTGAGTGGTTAGTACTTCTTCAGAACCAGAATTTACCATAAAATTATAACCTCTATAGGGTCCTGCATTCGGATTCTTATCTCCTCTTTCTAAAATTTCATAAGATGCCTTGTTAGAAATATAAGAAGTAAATCCCTCATCCATCCAAGGATACTTACTCTCATTAGAAGCTAATAAAAACTGAAACCAAGTATGTCCCATTTCATGAGCAGTAACACCAAAAAGGCTTCCAAACTTTCTTTTCCCAGTAATTAAGGTAGACATTGCATACTCCATTCCACCGTCTCCTCCTTGTATTACAGAATATTGTTTATAAGGATAATTACCAACATGTTTGCTAAAATACTTCATTAGCTCAGCTGTTTTAGGCTGTAAATCTTTCCAGTTTTGTAAAAAATTTGCTTCCAAATTATTCTTATACAGAAAGTGCAAATCAACTCCATTGTCCATTTTCAAAACATCATGTGTATAACCAGGATCTGCAGCCCACATAAAATCATGCACATTTGGTGCTTTAAAATGCCACGTTAATTTTTCTGAATTAGGAACATTTAAAGGCATAGCAGCATCTTGATAACCGTGCCCTATTTCTTGTGGATTTTGTAAATATCCTGTTCCTCCAATCGTATATTCTTTATCAATTGAAATTTTTACATCAAAATTACCCCAAACGGCGTGAAACTCTCTTGCGATATAAGGTGATGTATGCCAACCTTCAAAATCATATTCTGCCATTTTAGGATACCACTGTGACATAGACAAGGCAACTCCTTCTTTATTATCTCTCCCAGTTCTTCTAACCTGTAAAGGTATCTGTGCATCAAAAATCATATCTAAAGTTACACTTTTACCAGATTTTATAGGTGTATTTAAAGTAACTTCTAAAACTGTACCTACAGTTTCAAAAGAAATAGCGCTGCCATTTTGTTTTAATGATTTTACTTTTATATACCCAATTTCAGCAGCATTTAATTTACTAATTCTATCCCTAACTCTGCTGTCTGGATCTTTAATATTTAAAGAACGAACATCCATTTGAGAACCAGGTTGAAAAGCATTAAAGTATAAATGATAATATACCTTAGTTAGTTCATCTGGCGAATTATTCGTGTAAATCACCTGCTGTGTTCCTTTATATTGATGATTTTCTGCATCTACATCAATATTCATGGTATAATCTATATGTTGCTGCCAATAGGCAGAAGAATTTACTTCATTATTTTGTTGGAAAGTAACTTCTTTTATTTGAAAGCAAGAAGTTAAGAATACAGTTGTAAAAAATAAAAATATAATTTTTTTCATGGGATACGTTAATTTAAATATAAAAGTAAAAAACAACAATGAAATAATCGTTATTTTCTCTGAATTATTAAAGTCCATTTACAATTCTGTCTGCCATTTTTAATGCATTGTATGCGTTTACAACTCTTCCTGAAACACATAAGTCTGAAAATGGTACTCTATCTCCGTTAGGGTTAGCTCTGCTTTGAGAACCAGGTTTAATTACTTCGAAATTAATTTTTATTCCAGAATTCATTAGAATATGTTTTACCTGACTTGCAGATAATTTTGGGTAATAAGAGCGAACCAAAGCTGCAACTCCTGCTGCTGAAGGTGCGGCCATTGAAGTTCCACTATTTGGTGTATATTTATCTTTTGGCATTGTTGCATAAATGTCTACTCCTGGTGCAAATACATCTACATTCGTTTTACCGAAATTAGAGAAATTAGCTGGTAACTTTTCGTCATAATGCAAACTCATCGCGCCAATAGTTAAGACATTGTCTGATATTTCATTTACTAAATCCTCAGAATCGTTAGGATATGTTTTTGTTATATCAATATCTTTACCATCGTTCCCTGCTGCATTAACAATTAAAACATCTTTTTTTGCCGCATACATAATAGCGTCATATACCCATTTTTTGTTTGGAGAATAGCCTTTACCAAAACTTGTATTTATAATTTTCGCGCCATTATCTACCGCATAACGTATTCCTAAAGCAACATCTTTATCATGTTCGTCTCCATCTGGCACTACTCTAACTGCCATTATTTTAACATTATTTGCAACACCATTAACCCCTTTTTTATTGTTTCTAGAGGCTGCTACAATACCAGCAACATGTGTACCATGACTTTCTAAATCTTTAGAGCCAATTACGTTATTATTACCGTAAAATTTATCATTAATATCATATAAGTTGTCGCCTAAAGTCTGACGCATATTAAAATCTAAATCATAACTTTTACCTTTAATTTGAGAATCTAAATATTCTGTAAGTCCTTTTTTAGCATCTAATAAAGCCCCTTCTGTCATTCCTCTTTCTAACATACCAACAACATCTGAAATTTTCGCTGCCATTTGAGCGCTGGAAGGTTTTAAGCTCTTTAAAAGTGTTGATGTTAAGACAGTAGTTCCTGCAAATTCCTTTACCTCTTTAAAGTTATTTTCAATTTGTGAGATTCTTTTTTGAGTATTTTTTAAGTTTGCAATTTCAGCTTTCTTCTCAGTATTTCTAGTTTCAAACTTTTCTTGTAAATCTAAATAAGTTTCAAATTCTTTTTTATTTTCTTCTGATATTTCTGAAGCTTTTTTATCACCAAATTTAACCATTCCGCTTTTTACAATTCTTGTAATCTCTAATTGGTCTGCATTTACAATTTTTCCTGCTTTATTTCCTAAGAAATTCCATCCATGCATATCATCTATGTACCCATTATTATCATCGTCTTTATTGTTGTTAGCAATTTCTTTTGGATTTATCCAAACAGCATCTCTTAAATCTTCATGGTCCACATCTACTCCAGAATCTGCAATTGCAACAATAACAGCAGTTCCTTGTTTTCCTTCTAAAAATGTATATGCTTTTGCAATACTCATTCCTGGAATTGAGTCTGTTTGCAAATCCATATGACTCCAAACGTGCATCTCAGTCTCTGATAATACTCCTTTTTTTGCTGGCATATTAAATACAACATCTACCCCCTTAGGAACTGGAATTGTACTTATTGATGCTTTACAACTAGCGAATAACAATACAGCTAATGCTGCATAAATACTTGATTTTAATACGTTCATTTCTATGCTCTATTAATTAAATATATCTGTAAATTTATGTGTCTCTTTTAAGCGAACTCCCTTTTCTGTATGTTGAACTGTACAAATTTCGTTGTAAGCATCGTGTTCTAAAAATAAATAGTAATTATTATCGGCAGCTTCTTTTAAAAAGATAGCTTTCTCTTTAATGGTTAATAAAGGTCTTGTATCGTAACCCATAACATAAGGCAAAGGGATATGACCAATAGTTGGTAATAAATCTGCCATAAAAACAATTGTCTTACCTTGATAAGATAACTTTGGCAACATTTGTTTTTCTGTATGACCGTCCATAAACAAAACATTAAAACCTATTTGCTCTAACGAATTATTAGTAATAAAATTTAACTGGCCACTTTCTCTAATTGGATTGATATTTTCTTTTAAAAAAGATGCTTTTTCTCTAGGATTTGGCTCTGATGCCCATTTCCAATGGTTGTCATTAGACCAAAATTTTGCATTTTTAAAAGCGGGTTGTAATAAATTTTTTTGTGAATTCCATTCAATCACTCCACCACAATGATCAAAATGTAGATGCGTTAAAAAAATATCTGTAATATCATCTCTGTGAAAGCCTAGTTTTGTTAAAGAGCTTTCCAAACTAAAATTCCCAAATAAGTGGTAATACCCAAAAAACTTATCTGATTGTTTCGAACCTAAACCAGTGTCAATTAAAATAAGACGCTGACCATCCTCTATAAGCATGCAACGCATACTCATATCGATTAAATTATTTGAATCCGCAGGATTTGTTTTTTGCCAGATTGTTTTAGGCACAACACCAAACATTGCACCGCCATCTAACTTAAAACTTCCTGTTTCTATAGGATAGATCTTCATTTCTAAAAAACTAAAAAAAATTATTAAAGAGTAACTACAAAGTCACTTTATGTAGTCTACAAATATGACTAAAAAAGGTTGATTTTCTGTTAAGAAAAATCTAATTATTAATAAGTTTTTTTGTTTAGGCTGGTACTAAATCTGTCTCTTATACACATCTCCGAGCCCACGAGACTAAGGCGAATCT
>OJDN01000425.1_pt1 | contig 15044 bp, 6 predicted proteins | sample 1592731 | NCBI WGS metagenome assembly OJDN01 (sample SAMN05416881, study PRJEB24817) | seawater metagenome | isolation source: Sea water | place: Canada:Atlantic | collected 2013-11
CTACACACTGCATATCGTCGGCAGCGTCAGATGTGTATAAGAGACAGGCCTAATGTATAAATAGCCAGAACAATGGCACTGAAACGTTGCAGCACCCAGTCATGCAGACCATTACGGCCCAGGTTAGTTGCTCCACTTACTCGGCTTACCATACCCAAACTCCTGCGATCAGAATGCTTATAACGGAGAACACAATAATCAGCACGGCGCCGCGACGCCCGCCTTCCAGCGTTTCGCCAATACCCGCATCCATCAACAGGTGGCGCAAGCCGGCAATCAGGTGGTACAGCAACCCGGATAAAATGCCCCATACGATAAACTTGACGATGGGTGATTGAAGCCACTCACCAACACGCTGAAAGCCTTCTTCAGAAGACAGGGATTCAGCCAGCAGCCACATCAATACTGCCGTGCCGACAAAAATCAGCACGCCCGAAATACGGTGCAATATGGAAGTGATCGCTGGTAGCGGAAAATGGAACTTGGTCAGGTCGAGATTTACAGGTCTGTTGTCGTCTTTCACTGGTAGCCAATTCACGTTAGGCCCTTTTGCCAAGCTATTCCTATTATATAGACGCTACTTGTGCTCTATATCTGAAGCTATCAAAGGGCGTGGTTGCTTTAAGATCAGTGCCTGCATATACGATGCTGCTCTGATCAACCTCCGGAGAGTCTGGACAAGACACACACGTGATGAGCTTGTTCAGGCGCTTCGTTTATCTCTTTTAAAGGCGTTAGATGATGCCTTTTATTGTTTTTATCTATCTTTATCTGGTACTTCTTGTCTCTTGCCATTTCCCTTCCAACTTACCATCGGCAAAGGAAATTTAGTCAGTGAGTATAGACTCATCATGACAGGAATACAATAAATCGCACCCGAATAGCCTTCGTTTTGCCGTTACAATTGACAACATTCTGTCAACATCAATATTTTCATTATTTATCGATTGCGAAGGGGGTCAAAAAAGTTGCGTTTATGGTACAGTAAGCCTTTTACCGCTGGCCCCCTGCTCCAATTTTTATCCGAGACCGGGTCCAAACTCACTGGACCAGGCCCTCGTCTGGCCTTGTCCGGGGCTCTGGAGGGTTTGTGCCGGCAGTTGGAAGATTATCAGTCAGGAGTACAACATGAGTGAAAAGAAAGCCCGCTTAAACCTGGCCGACAACCAGGAAGCGATTGAACTTCCTGTGTTGGAAGGCACGATCGGTCCGGATGTCGTCGATGTCAGAAAACTGGTTGCGAAAGGTGTATTCACCTTTGACCCCGGATTCATGTCCACAGCATCTACCGAATCTGCTATCACTTATATTGATGGCGGCGCCGGCATGCTGCTGCATCGTGGCTACCCTATCGACCAGTTGGCAGAGCATTCTGACCACCTGGAAACCTGCTACCTGCTGCTGAATGGTGAACTGCCAACTGACGAGCAGAAAGCCTCGTTCGTTGAAGACATTAAAGCTGAAATAGCTGTTTCAGACAGCTCAGCCGCCGTGCTGGATGGCTTCCCTGCTGATTCTCATCCCATGGCCGTGATGGTTTCACTGCTGGGCACGCTGGCTGCCGAATTCCACGAAAGCACTAACATTGAAGACGAAGCTGACCGTTACAAAGCGGCTATCCGCGTCATCGCCAAGATCCCGACTCTGTCTGCCATGACTTACAAGCACAGTGTTGGCGAAGCGTACGTGAAGCCAGAGCCTGGCCTGAGCTACGCCGAGAACTTCCTGCACATGATGTACGGCACAGCCGGCGAAGCACCCAAGGTCAACCCGGTACTGGCCAAGGCCATGGACGTGATCTTCCTGCTGCACGCTGACCACGAGCAGAATGCTTCCACCTCAACAGTACGTCTGGCAGGTTCGACGGGTGCCAACCCATACGCCTGTATCGCTTCTGGCATTTCTGCCCTCTGGGGCCCAGCTCACGGTGGTGCCAACGAAGCCGTACTGACCATGCTGAACGAGATCGGTGACGAATCCCGCATCGAAGAGTTCATCGCCAAAGCCAAGGACAAGAACGATCCGTTCCGTCTGATGGGCTTTGGTCACCGCGTTTACAAGAATTTCGACCCACGCTCGCGTGTGATGCGCAAGATTTGTGACGAAGTGCTGGCAGATCTGGGCGTTGAGAACGATCCACTGTTCAAGATTGCCCGCCGTCTGGAAAAGATTGCCCTGGAAGACCAGTACTTCATTGATCGCAAACTTTATCCAAACGTTGATTTTTACTCCGGCATTATCCTCAAGGCCATTGGCATTCCAACCAGCATGTTCACCGTGATTTTTGCACTGGGTCGAACGCCAGGCTGGATTGCCCACTGGAACGAAATGCTAAGCAACCCTTACAAAATCGGCCGTCCTCGCCAGCTCTATACGGGCTCAGTCAAACGCGACTACCCGGCCTGATCGCCACAAGATGCAATGCTGGCGATCAAAGTTAAGTCAACTGATCGCCAGCGTTACTTCTACCCCTACCGAAACCTCTCCTTCTTTCAACACTCCTCGCAGTCATTACTCCCATAACATCGTATGGTGTTATAAATACCTGGTTCATCTTTTTGTCTTAAATTCCTAGTAGGTTGTTCCTCGAACCGTACAGTCGTGAAAAACACGCAGTTGTTTGTACATTTCAACAAGGAACACACCCCATGACTTTCTCAAGAACATTACTGGCCAGCGCTATTCTAAGCGCAGGTGTAACACCGCTGTCTGCCGTGTGGGCACAGTCACAATCCCCTGAGTCTGCCACCCAACCGGACAACAATAACGCTATTCAAGAAATCACTGTTACCGCGCAAATGCGTGAGCAATCGATAATGGATGTACCTGTCACCATGGATGTGGTGTCTGGTGATTATCTTGACCGCACCAATACCATGCAGCTGGACCAGCTTGCACGCGTATTACCTAACGTGCAAATTCAGGAGCAGGCAGTAAGCTTGCCATCGTTCAGTATTCGTGGCGTAACAGACGATGTCTCATCCGTGTCGGCTACACCCCGCATATCCGTATATCAGGACGGTTTTGATATCAGTAAAAAAACCGTCGCCAGCGTCGCGCTTTACGATATCGATCGGGTAGAAGTACTGAAAGGCCCTCAGCCCACGCTTTTTGGTGTGGCAGCAGCCAACGGTGCCATGAGTATCCACTCAGCACTGCCTCAATATGAAAATCAGTCGAAAGCCCAGGTTGGCTATAACAATGAGGGCGGACAAGAAGCTGAACTCATGTTTAATCAAAGGGTAAACGATAACAACGCCTTCCGTATTGCCGCACTGTATCGTGAAATGGATGGCATCGTAGAAAACCAGGCCTGTAGCGACCAGGCTTATTACGGTACAGCCGATACCTATGATCACAATGGCAACGCCGTTAGCTGCAGCAGTGAAGACCTTCAGGGCACATCGGTACAGGCAATCAGGGCAACATGGCGATCTCAACTGGAAAGACTGGAAGTGATCGCACGGGCCTCCCGAGAATACAACGATCAGCCGGGTATCGCGTTCAAATCAGGCTCTATTGCCCCTAACGGCGGTGATACCAGCCCCTACACAGCGGCCGAATTCAGCCTGGGTGATGAACTGGGCATCGAGCGCACACTACAGTCGTATGATTTGACAGCAAACTATGAATTAAATGACTTTTATACCCTGCGCGCTGATGGCTACTACAAAGATGTGGAGGTCTCTGAAGGCTTTGACGCGGATGGCTCGGCCCTTCGTATTCAGGATGCCTATTTTGACAATGACGCTAAACTGAAAGGCGCCTCAGTACGGTTGGTATACGATGACCAGGAGCGATTCGCAGGATTTCTTAGTGCATCGCGCAACCAGGATGAGTCAATCCTCCCTTATCATGTCATGGTAGATCCCTGGGTAAGAGGAACCTTTGATGCTGTCAAGAGCTCTCTGGAACAGAATTCATCTATCCCATTGAACCAAAACATTGCCACAGACGCATCGCTGGAAGAAATTCAGGCGCTGCGAGCCATACTAATCAGCGCACTGTTTAATAGCGATGGAACGCCAATTTCCAATCCTGATTATCCACCTATCATGATCCAGGGTCCGTATATCTTTGAAGCGGAACTGGACATCGCTTCTTATGCGGCGGAGATGTCTTATGATATTACGCCTGACTTAAACATTACTGCCGGTCTGCGTTTTATTGATGAAACCCGGAAAACGCAAAACACCTATACTACCGCCAGTGGATCTTTCAGTTTTTCTGGGGAGGGAGACTTTAGCGACACATTGCCACGCGTAGCGCTGAGTTACGATGTGGGAGACAACTGGAATCTCTATGCCAATTATGCCAAGGGACGCCGCTCTCCAGTCGTGAATGTCGACGCCACTGGAGCCGTAAATACAACCAAGGCTGAAATGATCGACAGCTATGATGTCGGGTTTAAATATCAAAATCGAAATTTTACAGCAACCAGTGCGTTATTTACTTACCAATACAGTGATTACCAGCAATCTTACACCGATACGGAAACCGTGCAGTCTTATACCGTCACCGTAGGGGATTCTACGATGTCAGGTTTCGAAGCAACAGCAACTTACCACCCAAGTAACAGCTTCAGCATAATGGCTTCAGTCGGTTTACTCGATGCAGAGTTTGCTGACGAAACCGCTGATGGTGAAATGTTTCAGTATGGTGGCAACAAATTCCGTTTAGCACCCGATGTCAGTACTGCGCTGAACCTGTACAAGCGGTTTGACATTGATAGCTGGGAGCTGAGCCTGAACTGGACCACCACATATCAGTCGGAGGTCTTCTTTGAAAGCAGCAATTACCCAGGCTCCTCTCAAGACGCTTATTCGTTGACAGATGCCTCCGTCAAGCTGCAGCGACAGGGCTCCCCCTTTGCTTATGAGATTTATGCCAACAATATGTTTGATAAAGAGTATCTGATTGATGCAGGTAATACAGGCGGTGGCTTAGGCATTCCAACCAATGTTCGCGGCATGCCCCGCATGTTTGGTGCCCGACTTTACGCCAGCTTTTAATCATTAAGCATTGCTATTTTGTGAACTGGGGCTTTGCCTCACTCCCGTAGGAATCATTAGACAAACAAAAAACCCCATGCCTTGCGGCACGGGGTTTTTTGTTTGTTTGGTGGAGCCTAGCGGGATCGAACCGCTGACCTCAACACTGCCAGTGTTGCGCTCTCCCAGCTGAGCTAAGGCCCCGAAAATCTGGGTTCTGAAAGACTGACTGCCCCTCAGAGACCGCGCATTTTAGGCATGCCGGTCGGGGGTGTCAAGGAAAAACTGGGACTTTTGCCCCAGCCTCTCTTTCAACTAATGCCGCACATGGGCCGCATTATGACCGATGTTATGAAGCTTCCGGATCGAAGCTGTCAAAGTCGCGATATTGTTTCTCCAGCCGCTTGGCTTCCTTTTTGGAAACCCCACCCAAAACATTGATGGCATCACGCAAGCGAGCACGTGTCACATCCAGCCCCAGGGCCGTCATGGAATCAATCACCGACACGGATACGGCTTTGCCGGTGACGGCAACAAATAGCGGAAACAGTGCCTCACGGATTTTCAGACTCTCGAACCCGGCCAGTTTCTGGCAGGCGCCAGAGATATGTTCACGCTCCCAGGCAGGCAGCCCCTCAAAGGTCCACAGCGCAAATTGCAACAGGCGACGGGAATCTTCCAGCTGCAGGGATTTATGCTCGAAATCGGCTTCTGAGAGCGGCAGTGAGCCACTGAGGAAGAAACCGGCCAAAGGAATCACATCACTGAAGCGCTCGACCCGCTCCTTGATCAGCGGAACGACCATTTTCAACTTGTCAGGGTTAAACGCCCACTCCGCATAAGCCTGCATAAAGGCTTCGTCATCAAAGCGCTCGCGCAGGTACTTGCCGTTCAGCCAGTTCAGCTTCTCAACATCGAATACCGGCCCGCCCAGTGAGACGCGATCAATATCAAAGTGGTCGATCATTTCATCCACCGAGAACATTTCACGGCCATCTGGCATGGTCCAGCCCATCATGCCCAGGTAGTTCACTACCGCTTCCGGTACATAACCCATGTCGCGATAGTAATTGATACTGGTCGGGTTCTTGCGCTTGCTCAGCTTGCTCTTGTCAGGGTTACGCAGCAGCGGCATGTGACAGAACTCCGGCACGTCCCAGCCAAAATGCTGGTATAGCAGAATATGCTTGGGCGTGGAGTTGATCCACTCCTCACCACGGATCACATGGGTGATTTCCATCAGGTGATCATCAACCACGTTGGCGAAATGATAGGTCGGCAAATTGTCAGACTTCATCAGTACTTGCATATCAATCTGAGACCAGTTTATGCGAATCTCGCCACGCAGACGGTCATTAAATACACACTCACCGTCAGTGGGGACTCGCATGCGGATAACTGAGGACTCACCGTTGTCGAGACGGGTTTTCACCTCCTCTTTTGACAATGACAGACAATGGCCGTCATAGCCGGGAGTCTGTTTGTTGGCCATTTGTTCGGCACGCACTTCATTCAGGCGATCTGCCGTGCAGAAACAGTGAAAGGCCTGGCCGTTATCCAGCAACTGATTGATATGCTCGCGGTAGATATCACTGCGCTGACTTTGACGATAGGGTCCGTGCGGACCGCCATTGTCCGGGCCTTCATCCCAGTCCAGACCCAGCCATTTCAAGGCATTGAGGATATCCGTCTCTGACTTTGCAGTGCTGCGAGTCTGGTCGGTATCTTCAATTCGCAGCACAAACTGACCATTGTGCTGCTTGGCAAAATTGCGGTTAAACAGAGCGATATACGCTGTACCGACATGGGGATCGCCCGTTGGGGATGGGGCAATACGGGTTCGAACTTGAGTCATAATACTCCCGGGAAAATACAATGGCTTCTGGCAGACGCTAACACTGGATTTCAATGAATGCATCTGCCAATCAACAATGACGCGGATTATAACGTGAAGCAGTTGTCCTGTCCGCGTAATTGCTTGCATATCAGCGCTGCGGACAGGATATTCGCACCGGACGCTAAGGTCGACATGCTGTTATAATGGCCGGATGACCAGAATCGATCCACATCGTTTTTCCATCGCCCCCATGCTCGACAGGAACTACATTTTTATTTCACCTTACTAATCAAGTAAATAGCGCTAACCGAAATATCTTGTAGCAATAAACTGTGCAGCATAGAAAGTAATTACACCCCTTTCCTCGCGCTTCCTGCCGCATTTCCTTGTGCCACGTCACCCTTACCAGATAGGATTCTCCCGCTGGCAAAACAATAATGGAGTAATCTGGATGAGAGCATTTTCACTGATGATCGCCCTGGCATCTGCAGGAGCACTTGCGGAAACGCCTACTTTCGATATGCAGACAGGTATGCTTGAGCTACCTGTAGTGGAGGTTCATGACCAGGGGATAAATACGCACTTTGAGGTGAAATTTAAAGCAACGCCTGACCTAAGTGGCTTCAACCTGGTTTACGCTGAGCCTGTCAGTTTAGAGGCCGCGACCAACCTGCAGTTGGAAGGGTTAAGCGGGGAGTACAGTGGAAGTGTTAATTCATATCTGCCGGGCACCCAGTTGAAGCAGATTGACCCGTTTACACCGAATTGCTCCGGGTTTCCTTTTTCTGCAGGGTCGGCCGATTTGGATGTCTCAATCGAAGAGGAAAAAATTAACCTCACCCATTCTGTATTTGGATCCACCGACTGCCAATACACTGGAACAATCAATGGCACCAACATTGGCGGAACATACCAGTGCAGCGATTTCACAACCGGCACCTGGACGCTAAACACTCTCCGGCCAACAAGTACGCTCGGTGACAGTATAACCGCACATATCTCGCTGACCGGGGAGAGTTGTTCTTACGACATGAGCTTTGTAGGCTTCGAGGAATAATCAGTCTGCGGCATTAAATGCCCGGTTGAAGGTATCTATAGCCTGTTTCATCTTAGACTCGATAGCCTTCAGCCGGCGGTCACGCTCAGCAACACTCAGATCCTCACCATAAACAGCATCGCGCTGGCGGCGAAACAACTTCAGTTTGTTTTCTGTCTGGCGCATGAGCCCATTTAAAGCCATTTTCTGACGATCCTTTGAAGGGAACCTTAGCCGCTCAGCACTGGTCAGTGACCGATATTCATTGATGATTTGGCCTATCTCATCACGTCGGCGGTAGAAGTCGTCAGTATCCTCGTATGGAAGCACTCGACCAGTGATGCGAGACACGAAAGGCGTCTTTCTGGCCTCAACCTCTGCACCACTGGCAAGCCTATGAACGAAATCAGGCACCTTGCTTCCAAAGAACGAATAAGCACTGCCGCCGAAGTAATCCAGGAAGTGCTGCATAATGTCCGGATTCACGTCGATAGCACCTGATCGGAATTCAGAGCCGCCGGTAGTCTCGTTTAACCACTGAGCAAGGTTTCGATATGCTTCTGGGGTCGAACGTCTGCCAAGAGAGCTGTCTGGCGATGGCACACCAAATGGCAGGTTCTCGGTGTAGATGCTGCTGCCCATGAAATTCTCATTGAGAGCTACTTCTACCAACGGCTTAATGACGGTCGGCGCTGCATTCTTCAGCATCACGCCATGTACAGTTTCTGAGTCCTGGAAACCAATTGGCGAGAATGATCCAAATACTGACATTGCAAGGTTGCCTGCAGCTTCAGTTGCGCTCATAGCACCATTAACGACAGACTCTGTAGAGTCGCCCATGACATAGAACACGTTGTAGCCATAAGGTAGCGGTATCTTCCAGTAGCTGCCGTCACGAGGGCCGCCAAGCAGCGACTTCATAATGACTATATTGCGTTCGCGCTCGTAGGTCGGCACCTTGTCGTACCAATTCACCCCGTCATCATCATCCCCGGTCCCCATACGGTTAGCCATGGCCAGGAAGAAGGCGCCAGAAGTTATGCCGACAGCGATTTTCTGAGCATTATTCAGGTTTGACCATTTGACCTTGCCATCACCTTTCATCGTGCCCATGGTTCGAGCAAAGTTAGCAACGCCTTGGGTTGAGGCATTGGCGAACATATAAAGCGCATTCAGCATTGTTCCCAATTCGCCGCGACGATTGAAGTTTACAGTCATGTTTTTAGCGAGGCTGGCCGCCCGTTTTCGCGGGATACCTGCCTTGACTGCATTGGTGTACGCGGCAAGCCTGACAGCGTTCTCAACAGCTTGGTTGGCGTTTTCAACCAGGTCAGCTACGCCCATGCCAAACTCCAGAGCACCGCCCTTTACGCCGCCCTCAGCGATACTGATCAGCTTGTCAATCTGCTTGGCCTGGCCGTCCAAGTCTTTCATGTCAAACCAACCTGTTTTCGCACCATCCTGGCGAAACTGATCAAAGAAGCCCTGCCACTCTGCAGCAGCACCCTTTAACTTTTTACCACGCAGGCTCGCATGGATTGCCCGCATGGCAACCGGAATGTCCTTGAGCGTTTGTTTTGTTATTTCCGCACCTGCAGCCTTGCCCTTGTCACCCAGGGATTGCTCTGCCTGCAGGTTTAACAGCGCGGTCTGAACATCCCTGGCAAAGTTGGACACCATGAACTCAGGCGAGTAGCTGGTATTCATTGCAGACATCACTCGAGTGATTGACGACAGAGCAGAAACCAGAGTGCCACTGGACTCAGGGCCAAGGTTTTTCAATGCCTTCATCAGCCGCGGATCTTCCAGCTTGATATAGAAGGTTTTGCCATTCACTTTGGTGGCGAAATAACGGTCAGACAGCATTGCCATTGGCACTGGCACACGACGAACGCGGTTAACATTATCACCAGTCAGCGGGTCAGGCTCCTTTACCAGTCTCCGCTCGGTATCCGGCTTCTCATCAGTGAACCAATCCCAGTATTCTTGGTTGGGATTGTCCTGGACCAGTTTCAGGAATGCGTTACCTACCTCATTTTTCCTACGGCGAATCACTTTCTCGGTTAAATCCATGATTGTGTAAGAAAGTGGGCTTGCAGCTTCGCTTGTGCGGCCAAGTGCGGCTCGTGATTCACGGCCCCTGATATTGAATCCGGATCCACTGCGAGGTTTGCCCTGATCCTTGGTGTCGTCAGCCCACCCTTTCAATGGCACATAATATTCGTAGCGATCACGCCATGCCTCAATGGTTCCGTCGCTCTCCAGGCTGCCTTCAGTAATCATATCCCGCTGTATCGCCAGCATGTCATAGACGATCCCGGCAAGCTGTTCATACTTACCCTCTTTCCCAGATGCTTTAACATCAGTGAGGATTTGAGCGGCCTGGCCGTCAGTCATACCTGACCCACCATCTGGCATTTCTGGATTGATTTCGGCGATGTAAGCATTGCGCTCAGGAGCGTGTTTTGCATACAGATACTGGTCAAGATCAGCACGGCTTATACCGAAAGAGGCCATTTTCTTTGCCAGCGGTTTAACGTATTGATCCTGAATTTCGCGTAGATCATTTTCAGCTTTGCCATGGAATAGCTCTTCTGCCAGGTAAGCATCGTTTTCATCAGTAATGGTTCCCCCGGCCTCCTGGATGTTCGCCTGCAGATCCTTCAGAACCTTAAATTTGTCTTGGAACTTTCTGATTGCGACACGAGCCAAGGTTTCAGTAGGCGCTGCAAAACTTTCTGCCACAACTTCCTCAGCAGCAAATGCGAATTCAGGCCCAGAGGCTGCAGATCGGCTGAAGCGGATGTCAGGGTTGTTGGGGTCGAAGGTGCCTGCATTGTCTGTAGCAGATTTTATTTGAGCAGAATCGAACACTACATAGGTGTCAGTAGCCTTTCCGGTTCGATTGCCTTCGTAGCTGTTGTAATCATCAATTACATTCTGAATGATTACACCGTCATAACCTCCTTCTCTGGCCTGTTCGATCACATCGCTTGTTTTTCCACGCTGCTGTGCTTCCCTCCAGGTTTTACCCTCTCCGTCTATTATCAGCGGATCTTTCAGACTCAAGTAGGCGGGAATTACTTCTGGGTCTGCATTTTGATAATCAAACGCCCTGCGGTCATCAGCGTATGTGGCAGCTACACCTCGATCTTTGGCAAACCAGAACGCACGGTCTCTGCCGTTGCTCTCCATGCCCCATCGCTCGTTTGATCCCTTGAATATTCCGTCATCGTGAACAAAACGAGCATCAGGTGAGCCATGGTAAACAACCAGAGGCCTGCCGCTTTCATCAACCACCTTGCTGTCACCGAACCAAGCCTTGAATGCTGGGGTGTTTGTTTGGTCATCGGCCACCTGATTTCGACTGAAAGCAAGCGATCCATCCCAGGCTTCCTGTGTGGGAGACTGCATGTATTGCCGGGCAGGAATTATGAATCGATCAATGATTTCAGTATTGGTCATTTCATTCACCCAGGCCACGAAACGCGTCCCATCAAGGAGAGATTGAACTGATTTCGGCATTATCAGGTACAGGCGACGCAAACCACGGCGGATTGCTTCAATGGCCCTGGTAACAATATCTAACTCTGGTTGTGATTCGGCCAATTCGGCTAAAACCTCTTCAGCAGCTTGGCGCTGATCTGCCTTGCTCTCGCCATCAAGCCCGTAGTCCTTGATCTTTCGATCTACATCACCACGCCTGTGCTCAATGACCTCATCCAGCACATTGACCAAATCGTATTCAAATAGCCCTCTCAGGCCTCCATGACCCAACACTTCGTGTGAGAAAACTCTAAACAATGCCTGTGCGTCAGTTTCGCCCTCTCTGCGGCTAACACCATCCAGAACGATGAACGATTGGCCTTTGTAGTGGAAACCCTCTACTTTTCCGGTCGCTCCCCTGGATAACTGTCTGGCATTATCTGCACGCGCTGCATCCGGTACTCTTGGGTCGTCAAGACTGTTGACGAGAATGACATCAGGCGCGCTCTGCAGTTTGCCATTCATAGCATTGACTACTGATTGCGCCTGGCCCATTGATAGAGCTACTGGCATTCCTGACTGGCGGGAAAATGAAGTTGTATTACCCTCACCTTGACCTACAAAGTTATCTCGCGCCTCGGCACTCTTGAAAAGGAATCCAGGCTTACCGAATCGGCTCCAGTACCCACCGTTTTGTTTGGCGGCCTGCGCCACCTCCAAATAGTTCTCGCGGCTCAGTTTCTGAGTAGGTTTGGCCATGAATAGCTTTTCACCAGTCTTTGAGTGTTCAGCTTCCCACGTTTCAAAGTCACCTGAAGCAGATTCGGCAGTTACTTCCTCCGGCTCGGGTTCGGGGATTGATCTGGCAGGGATCTCTGAGCCTTCTATTCGGTCGAAAAATTCCTCAATGCTTTCTGCAGAGCTGTAGTCACGACTGACAGGAATCAGCTTAGATTGCATATCCTTGTCAGCCTGCTTTTCCAACACAATGATGCGAGCTGAAACTGACGTACCGGCTCGCTCAAAGGTAACCCTTGGTAATGCAATATCAGCAACGATGAACACATCTGCAGTGTCTTTGTTGTCATACAGCAGTTTGTCGAACTTTTTGTCAGCAGCGGGCCCGGTCGGGATGAGAGCCACAATTCTGCCGTGATCACGCAGGTGCTTTATGGCCTTAGCAACGTGATCTGCCGCCTGCTTCCCCCCGGCACCAAATGGCGGGTTCATAACAATCGCATCGTATTTGTTAACAATGTGATGATCCATGAAATCACCGGTCATCAGATCGCCGTCAAAATGCAATGCCAACCGAGACGCCAGATCATTGCTGTATTCGATAGCGCGCTTTTCGACACCTTCAGGCAACCACCGAGCAATAGCACCCAGGCCGGCACTTGGCTCCAATGCTGACTCACCTGGTCGAATGTCGGCCCACTCCACCATTTTCATGCCCAGGGGCTCAGGAGTCGCGAAGAACTCGCTATGCTCACGCCCTCTTGCTGAGCGGCCGCTTTGATATTTTTTGCTACCAAAATAGTACGATTTTGCAGTATCCCAAGGAGTTAGAGCGCTGGCATAAGCCATGTCATTTTCCTTGCCACCAGTACCTTCACCTTCAAAGCCTGGAGTGAACGAGCCTGCATTCTCGTAGGCGGAAATAAACGATTCTTTCAGACCTCGCGCCTGCTCCCCCATGGCAAGGTTTTCGGCTGCGCTGGCTCTACTGGCAATCTTGCTGGCAAAGGCATACCGCTCCCAGTTTGATCCAATTGTCAGGTAGCGGAACATCGCATTGCTTGCCTGGCCTGTCCGGTAAATCCGGCCCTCTTGCTGAATAGAAGCGGTTGGCTTAACCGGCATGCCAAGGTGCAGTAGTACGCGCTGATGTTTACCAGAAGTGTCATGGATAGAAACGCCCTCTCGCATTGCATCACCCTGAGCAATCATGATCATAGGCGAGCCTGAAGCGTCACTGTTGAATTGGTCTTGAAGTGCAATTCGCTTTTTAGCTGGCACAGTACCATTGTAAATAACGGCTTCTGGGAACTCAGCGGTCAGTTGATTGATTGGGGATGGCATATAGTCAAACGCGCTGATCAGATCAGAGAACTCAGCCTTAAACTGCGCGTATGCCGATGCCATTTCCTGTGCTTTTTCGTTATTACCAAAAGCATTAATTCTAAAAGGATTAGACACACCGCCTTTGTTAAAGTCATGCATTACCAGGACTTTACGTCCTAGTTTTACATGCTGGCGAATCTGGGGGATTGCCTCTTTCGCTTTGATTGCTTCCAGGAAGTACATACGAGCGTGATAGTCGAATTTGTCCTCAATCATTTCACGGTACAAGTCATCCATACCGGCTACTTCATTATCACCGTGACTGCGCTCGCGAATCCAATCAATAGCATCATCAACACGCTTACCTAGTGGGTTATCTGCATAGATGAAAAGGCGGTCGTAATCATACTCACTGTCAAGTGATCTGGCTGACAACACTCCTTCTTTCCTCAGCCAAGAATTGAAAGCTCGCTGCATCAAGCCGCGGTCAACCTTCGCGTCAGGCTCAGTGAGCTTGTTGTAACGCATGCGGTAACCAAAGTGCTGCATCATAAAGCGTTCGTAGTTGTTGCCGCTGTTGTAAGCACCTCCTGATTCATCTGTGCCCCAGTCGAACAAAAACTCATTAGCCCAGGCAACATTCTTCTCGTAAGAGAATGGTGTGGCGCTCAGGAATATTGCACGAGGCTTATCTGCATCCAGGGCCGATGCAATGCGCTTGCGTTCAGCGTCTACCAAAGCATCTAGCTTTTTATGAATTTCACCGGCTTTTTTCTGTGTTGCATCCGCTTTATGCCAGTCCCTTTGATCATCAGACATCCGCTGCATCTTTGCCGTTTCATAGAGCGAATTCATCTGCTCAACTAGATCTCGGTTCTGAGCGTATATGCGGCTCCTGGCGGTATTTCTCTTCAGGGTTAAATCCCGAACACGATCCAATGCCTTTGTGTCCCTGCCGTCACTTGCAGACGATAGATAATGCGCCTCGTCGATCACGATGGCATCCCAGTTACGGTTAACAACTGCATCATTGTCGCCCAAGTTGGCGAACGTGGTTACGACGATCCCTTGCCCAGCATCTTTAGTGTCAGCCAGTTTCTTAATGCTAAGATCAAAGAATCCATCGCCTGCTTTAACCCAGGCGTCAACAATAGGCTGCTTTGGAGTGGCGATAAGGATATTTGTTTTGCCAGACATAACCAGGCGCTTAACTACGCCAAGCCCCGAGAAGGTTTTACCTGTGCCAGTTCCGTTGGTAAACAAAACGCCGAATCCATCTGGTTTGCTAAAACGAGTTTCAGCAAAGGCAACATCCTCCGCCTGGCCGGCGGTAAGGAATGGCATCTGTTGTTTAATTTCTGAGAGGTCTGCCGGAGTGACAGTTTTAGGTGCTGATAGCGGCTTTACAGGCTTTTTGGCAGGGGATTTTGCAGCGATTTGGCTAACATCTGTACCTGACTCTCTGTCAGCAAATAATCCACCTGTGCTACTTGGCAGGCTTCTGTCACTGTCAGTATCTCTGGCAGCATCGGCCTCAAGTCTGGATTTTTCCGAACGAACTGGCTTATTGCCTGATTCTCGATTAGAAGTGGTGCCACCGAAATCCAGGGAACCACTAGATCCTCTTTCA